>Ga0209986_10004794_pt1 | contig 11382 bp, 10 predicted proteins | sample BlataG_FD_183168 | JGI IMG/M metagenome (GOLD analysis project Ga0209986, IMG submission 183168) | Deep subsurface microbial communities from Black Sea to uncover new lineages of life (NeLLi) - Black_00105 metaG (SPAdes) (version 2) | ecosystem: Environmental > Aquatic > Marine > Oceanic >...
AGTATTAACACCCAGGGAACGCGAAGTGCTCCAATTAATCGCGGAGGGCAAGTCGACGAAAGTAATCGCAAAAGAATTGTTTGTTAGTGCAAAAACTATTGAATGGCACCGCAGCCAGCTCATGAAGAAATTAAGCGTACAAAGCGTGGCCGAACTCGTTAAGTATGCCATAAGTGAGGGGTTGACCTGCGCTTATGCCTAACATGGCTTAAAGTAACAAAATAGTGCTGCCATAAACAGCTTACAAGCAACTGTCCCTATTGTTTTTCTCCCCTGGCCAAGGTTCCCCATACTCTTAGATACTCCGGCAGATGCAACTCTCCATTATCATCACCATCCATTTTCTGAAAAAACTCATCAGCCAGCATCTTATCATCGCCTGTTCTATTCTGAGTAAACTCTTGTCGAGTCAGCTTGCCATCTTTATCGGTATCCATCCTGTCGAAGAGCATTTTGGCTTCGTCGGTGATTATCCTATTTTCAACGTACTCCTGTTCGGTGACTATTCCATTATTATTCCTGTCAGAAGCTGCAAAGATTCGTTTTCTTACTTCCGGTGTCATGTGCCTGGAGTTTGACACATACTCTTTCTCAAATAGTTTCTTATCCCCATCCGAATCAATTCGGGTGAAAATGCTCTTATACCGCTTGATTTGTTCGGGCGTAGCGGCATTGAGGCCTTTGGCCCCCATAGTTTCCAGGAATCCGGTTCTCAAGCTGTCTGTCGATTTGTCTTGAGTGAATACGTTGCGGGCCGGTGTTTGGGAGAGTGATTTTGAGTTGAGAATCGAATCATAGACGATTGGTTTTACGGTATTCTCCAGACGGGCCGAGTATGGGATGTATTGGGAGAGGGCAATTACAATTAACTCATGCTTTGGGGAAATCCAAAAGTGTGTGCTGGCCATTCCTCCCCAGCCGTATTCTCCTTTAGGAAATTTGCCATCCTTTAACCTGACAGAAAAGCCCAGTCCGAATCCTCCATCCTCACCTCTTTTTACAGAATCAGGGAGTTGATTTGTTGTCATCATTTCCACCGTTTCGGGACGCAGAAGCCGTTTGCCGTCCAGTTGGCCTTTGTTGAGCAGCATTTGGCAGAATCGCATGTAATCCCGTGCCGTGGAAACGAGGCCACCTCCTCCTGAAAACAATGAAGGTTTTTTAAGGTATCTACTCTTGGCCGGTCCATCGACAACCCTTAGCCCGCCACTAATCTTCGGGCCGTAACAGACGGCAAAGCGGTCAGTTTTCTTGACAGGTACGTGAAAGGCTGTATCCTTCATTTTCAAAGGCTTAAATATTCTTTTCTTGAAGAACTTGTCCAGTGATTGCCCTGATATCTTTTGGACCAGGTAGCCAAGCACGTCTGTTGATACGCTGTAATGCCATTTTGTTCCCGGTTGGTGAAGGAGAGGAATTTCACTGAGTTTATCAATCATATCCTGGAGGGAACTGTCCCAATCAAAGACGCTTCTGGCCATATACATTTTGTCAACGGGCGTATTTCCAAAAAAACCATAGGTTAGTCCTGAGCTGTGCCGTAACAAATCACGAATGCTCATTTGGCGTACCTGCTCGGCATGTTTGCCGGATTCGGCATATACTTTAAGCCCCTTAAATTCCTGAATATATTTTGATACCGGGTCATCCAGGTTCAGCTTACCCTGCTCGTACAGCATCATAACAGCCACGCTTGTGATGGGTTTGGTCATAGAGTAAAAACGAAAAATCGTGTCCGGTTTCATAGGTTTCTTCGCTTCTTTATCCATCATGCCGAAGGTTTCGAACAGAGCGATTTTTCCCTTTCGGGCCACGATAACACTTGCCCCTGCTATTTTCTCATTGTCCACAAGAGCTTGTACTGCAGGTTTAATCTGAGCAAGTTTTTCCGTGGACATCCCGACATCTTCCGGGGATGTGATGGGTATTTGCTTTGCATGTGCAACGAAAGAGAGAGCAAGAGAAAAAAGCAGTATGACAATTAGTGTCTGCCGGGTGGTTTTCATGGGGAAGCTCCTATGTTATATCAACCTTCTATAGACTACGATATCTAATTCTATTAACTGAGAAGCGGTAAGGCACTCCTCCATACACTCTCAGTTCACTCCTGACTTCAAAGCATTTCCTGAAAAGATACTATCGCTTGCTGACAGGAGCAAGAAGAATAGGGGACATAGTCCAGCATAAGCTCAGCACAGGATTGGGATAAAAAAGAGCCTGCCGAAGATTGGTCCGGCAGGCTCAATAAAACATGCTATTGCCCTGTGGGTCTTCTTCTGAATGTACGTACAACCTTTTTGCCTGTTACCTTGCGGGTGCCTCTGGAGGAGGTCAACTCACCGGTAATTTTCGAATCCTGGATTTTTCCTGCGAAGCTCGATTCGAATTTTCGGTCGCCGAATTCCATAACGAGCTTGAAGCTGACCTTGCCGTCTTCGAGATTGACCTTCTTGAGAGGCATTGAGCCGTAGAGAGCGCTCATGTCTGGATTGACTCTGAGTCTTTGTTTACGAGGGCCCCGCTCGGATGTGATTTCAAGGACCCAGGTGCCGATAAGGGAAGCGTTCTTCAGTTTTCCTTCAGCGGCAATCTCGCCTCTTTCCGACTTGAACGCGCCGGTAAGTGTGTCCCTGCTAAGGGTCCCTTCAAAGGTGGATTCCCGCTGACGTTCCCCAAACTTGCTTGTTCTCTTGAAGCTCAGGTTGCCCCGCTCGTACTTCAGGTCCGAGATTTCATTCTCGCCCCTTTGGCTCTGCCATTCGGCTGAGAGGTTTCGTTCCTTGTCCGCCTTGATTACAAGGGTCCCTGTAATTTCCCGTTCGCCAATCTTGTACTTCATTTCCCATGAGCCGACGGCCCTGGGCGTGCGGGGCATGCGTGTGCCCTCGAGTTTAGACTCGCCTCTGTCGCTGGACAGAGTCCCGGACAGCTTGCCCTCTTCAATCTTTCCCTTAAAGGTGGAAGTGGATTCGTTTTCGCCGAACCGAAAGACCTGAACGAAACTGAGTTGATTTTCCTCAAACTTGACATCTTTCAATTCGCTCAGTCCCCAGAAACTGATCCATTGGCCGGTTCGGTTGCCCTCGCTGTCCCTGGAAAACGACAGAATCGACTCCATCTGTCGCTCACCGAAAGTCATTTTGACCAGCCAGTCGCCGTAAAATCCGCCCCTACGAGGCCCGGACGACCCACCCCAGACCTGTGCCGAGACCATGACGAGAGCCAAAAGTGCACAGCACAGGGCTGCCTTGATAATTGTGTGTTTCTTCATAATGTGTTCCTCCAAAAAAGTAGTTATTTGTTCACCCGTTTTGTAACTTATTGACTTTTCCTTGTCAATAAAAAAAACAGATAAGGTCAAATATTCCCTTTCTATCGCGGATTTCAACTCCATAATCGGGGATTTGACCCCGGAAAGGAGCTGAGCCGGATTGTCAATCGGTAACGTGATTGGATTTGCATTTTGAACAGACTTGTGGTAATCGAATGTGAAAGCTTGGCGTGCATCCTGGAATACGCTGGCAGAGACAACGGAGAGCAAAGAATATATATGGCAGAGGTTTTTGTTGCAAAATGGCACCACCTTCTTCTCTATCCGGACTGGTTCAGGCGTCTGCATCAGAGGCCGAGGAAGTTTCTTGGTGAACTCGTAAAGCCAGGTATGATAGTGGCTGACATCGGATGTGGATTGGGATTCTACACGATAGAGATGGCGTGTATGGTAGGTGAAAGAGGTCGGGTATTAGCGGTCGACTTCCAGCCTGAGATGCTCGGCTTCACCCAAAGGAAAGCGAGGAAAGCCGCAGTTTCTGAGCGTGTGGAGTTTGTCCAATGTACCCAGGATGACCTTATTGTCTCGGAGCTCGTTGATTTTGCTTTGTCCATGTGGGTTGCTCATGAAGTGCCCGATAGGGACCGGTTCTTCAAACAAATACACGGCCTCCTAAAGCCGGATGGAAGGTTTCTTCTGGCGGAACCGAAGTTCCATGTGGGTAAGGAATTGTATAAAGCTATTTGTGATGATGCTGAGGGGGTGGGACTGGAGAAAATCTCTGAACCGCGGGTCGGTGGCAGTCGAGCAGCATTGTTTGTGGCTTTGCCGGAGTAAGAAAATAACGGCTTGATTTACCAATGCAAAGTTGATATTATGTTGGAAATAAGGCTCAGTAACGTAACTGAGCATAATAATCAAGGGTTTGTTTTTCACAGACCCCAAACCGGAGGCTTATTATGTGCAATCTCATTCGTTTCTTAATCGTGTTTATACTGTTGTTTGCGACGACAGGAACGTACGGCGACACGGTTGATAGTACGCGGGTTATTGAGCCCAATCAACATGCCTGTGCCGGTAGCGGCGGCTATCCATACCGACAAAAATCCGTGTACGTGCTGAAAGAATTAGACCTCAAGTCGGGGGACGTTGTGGTAGACATCGGTGCCGGTGACGGCTGGTGGACCGAAAAGATGGTTAAATTTGTCGGTTCCGAAGGCACCATCCACGCATCGGAGGTCGAGCAGAAGAAAGTCGACAAGATGAAAGAAAAGTTCGCTGATGTACCGCAGGTCAAGCCGTACCTATGTCCAACCGATAGTACGGATTTGACAGATAACTGCTGCGACCTGGCTTTTCTCTCAAAGACCTATCATCACCTCAATAAGGGAGGACACATTGACTACCTGCGCCATCTACGGAAAGTTGTTAAGCCTACCGGGCGCCTCTGTGTAATTGAGAAACACGCGGCATTTGCTTCCGGACGCGGCAAAGAACACGCCTGGCTGCCGGGCCTTTTATTTGAGCAAGCGGAAGAAGCCGGGTGGATTCCTGTCCGCTACGAGCTGATTACAGGAACGTATCATTTCATTGCCATTTTCGTCCAGCGAGAGCTTTTTCCACCGGAGCAGCGGCGAAAGTAAACACCGTCCGGGGAAAACCGGGGAGGAACAGATTCTGCACAATCACCTTTGTTAATTATGACCAGCCCGTGTGGAATTAGTCCAACTCTTTGACCTTCATGTTGCGAAAAAATATAGGCGCCCCGGCGTGCTTGCCCTGCAGGCCGACGTTCCCATGAGTGGGCAGCTCGGCAAAAGGGGTGCTCAGCCACGAAGGAATATCGGTACCATCGGGATTCTTTGTAGCACTCGTCCACAGGTCCATATTCATTTCAGCAACCATTTGGCCATTGAGCATTACGTAAATCATTTTGTCTTTGCAGGTAACTGTGAAACGATTCCATTGGCCGGGTTTTTTCACCATACTTTTCGTGGGTGCCAGGTGGCCGAAGATAGCTCCGCAATGCCAGGTTTTGGGCCTCTTGGCCCATTTCTCTGCAAAATCGTCCGCTATCTGTACCTCTACCGAATTTGGAATCCAATTATCCATATTTGTACAATAGACAATCACGCCGCTGTTTGTGCCGTCTTCGGTCTTGAATTCAAGGTCGATGATGAAATTGTCATAATCCTTTTTGCTCCAGATGACCTGGTCTTCGCTGGCGGTAAGGACGCCATCCTCAAACGTCCAGATGCCTTCGGGAAAAGTAGCGTTGGATAAATCCGCAGCAAAGAGATTCTGCCATTGACTAACGTCCGGATGAGCTTTGGGGGGGACGGACATTTTCTCGGTGCATGAATACAGAAGTAACACACAACTAACCATCGTTAATATAATTGCCTTCTTCACTTTTGCTCCTTTCGTAAATTGGTTTTGTTCTCATTTGCACTTACTTGATTACAGTCTTTTTACATTTTATATAATGGCGTTCAGTTAATGAAAAGGCTTTTCGAGGAAAAGTCAGGGTCTGAGGTGAGATTAACGCCCAGCTTTCTTAAGCCGGCTTCATCGCCTGTTGTGGGAATGTGTGTAATATGAACTTCACACCCTTTGAGCTCCTTTAAATGCTCGACAGCCATCTGGGCGGCGGGGTTCGATATGGCACTGATGCTGAGGGCGATTAATGTTTCTTCAAGGTCAAGACTAATCATTTTTCCGTTCATGATTTCCTTTTTCAGGAATCGCACGGAATCAGTGATGTTCTGCGGCAAAAGATGCATTTTTTTCGGTAAACCGGCAAGGTGCTTTGTGGTGTTGATAACAAGACTCGACGCCGCGTGCATAAGGGGAGAATTCTCGCCCGTGATAATGGTTCCATCGCGAAGCTCGATGGCAGCGCCGCAAAAAATGCCTTCATTTCCCTTGCCAAGTTCCTGTGCTCTTCGGGCAGCCTGTCGAGCCGGTAATACCACGGACCTGTCTTCCACCTTTGCACTAACGTTTTTCATGATAAGCTCGGACCTGTCCAATATTTCTCTTTCCACGAACCCCATAGCATATTCGCAGGCACACCTGAAATACCGCCTGATGATCTCCTGGTAGGCGGCTTCCTGTACCACCTGGTCATCCACGATCCCGTAACCTGCACGATTGACGCCCATATCAGTCGGAGATTTGTAAAAGGATTCTTTGCCTGTGATTTTCTCTATTATTCTTTTCAGGAGCGGAAAAGCTTCGATATCACGGTTGTAGTTGACTGCCTGTTCATTGTATGCTTCCAAATGGTGATAGTCGATGGCGTTTACATCCTTGAGGTCTACCGTTGCGGCCTCGTAGGCAACGTTTACATTATGTTTCAGGGGCAGGTTCCAGATGGGGAATGTTTCAAACTTTGCAAAGCCGGCATCGCTGCCATTTTTGTATTCATGGTATAAATTGCAAAGGCAGGTGGCGAGTTTTCCGCTTCCCGGTCCGGGCCCTGTTACAACTACGATTGGATTTTCGGTATGAATCGGTTCGTTTGCACCATACCCTTCGTCGCTTACAATAGTGTCGACATCCGTAGGATAACCCTTTGTAGAATTGTGCGTATAAACGGTTATTCCCCTTCGTTCAAGCCTGTTCTTGAACGCCTTGGCCGAGGGCTGGTTATCGTAGCGTGTAATGACCACAGCCATAACGTCGATGCCCCATTCCTTGAAGTCATCGATTGTTTTCAGCGCATCTGAATCATAGGTAATGCCGAAGTCAGCCCGCACCTTTTTTCTCTCAATGTCGCCGGCATAAATACATAGTATAACATCTATGTTATCATGTATTTTCTGCAGGAGGCGCATTTTGACGTTCGGGTCAAAGCCGGGCAGCACGCGTGCGGCATGATAATCAAATAGAAGTTTTCCGCCGAACTCGAGATACAGCTTGTTGTTGAACTTATTGACCCGCTCGAGGATGGCTTCCGTCTGTTCTTTTAAATACTTTTCGTTGTCAAAACCTATTTTTGGCGTCATTGATTAACGTCCTTTGTCATTACAATAACAACTTTGTGCCTTCTTTTCCCAGAGACTACCAGAAACATTCTCACTTTTCAAACTTTTCTGAAGAGAGGAGGCAGGAAATATCACAGATGATATTTTCAGTAATACCTTACCGGAAAGGCGAAAGTGTCATAGAAGTTCAAGTAAAAATTGTTGTAATTCTTTGTCCATACTATAGAGGGGGAGAGGAGTCGAACCTCCACGTCCATACAGGCACCAGGACATAAATTTATCACAATTGACATAGCGAGGCTCAATAGGTACATTCATACACAGCTTTTTGCCTGATTTTGGGGTTGAAAGCAGTAAAGACGTTTCTAAGCCTTGTAAATGGGGAAATTTCAGTAGGAGTAAAACGAATGAATCGTACAAAGACACGAATCTTAAAACAGTTTGGTGTTTTTTTTCTGGGATTGTCATTTGTGTGTTCGACCGGCACTTTCGCAGGAGAAACAAAACAGGCAGCTATTTCAGACTATTTCAATGTTCGCAGCTTCGGTGCTGTAGGGGATAGTAAAACTGATGACACAGCAGCGTTCCAAAGGGCCTTGGATGCCGCAGGAAAAGCTGGTGGGGGGATTGTTTATGCCCCACGTGGAAACTATTTCTTCGCCGGCCATCTGAACGTGCCCAAGGCTGTGACGTTGGCGGGTATGTGGCAATCGGTTCCGGCCCATAATGGCATACGTGACCGGGGAATGCCCAAACCGACGGACGACGGGACTACTTTTTTAGTGACAGGTGGTGCCGGCCGGGAGGATGGACCGGCTTTTATTACACTCAATACGAACAGTACCCTTAAAGGCGTTGTCTTATACTATCCCCAACAAAACGTGGATGACGAACCCAAACCATATCCCTGGGCAATCGCTATGCGGGGGAAAAACCCGGCTGTCCTTGCGGTCGAGATGCTAAATCCATACAACGGGATAGACGCGACACGAAACGAGCGCCACCTGATTCGCGACGTACAAGGCCAGCCAATCCGGCGGGGAATCATGGTCGATGCCATTTACGATATCGGTCGAATTGAAAATGTTCACTTCAATCCCTGGTGGAGCACTAAACCGAAGCTATTCAAGTGGCAAATGGAAAACGGTGAAGCATTTATCTTTGGACGCTCCGACTGGCAGTACGTCTATAATACATTCTGTTTCGGCTACAAAATCGGATATAAATTCATACAAAGTAAAACAGGCGTATGCAATGGCAACTTTCTTGGTATCGGAGCCGATGATTGTCATACCGCCCTGGTCGTGGAACAATCTGCGCCATTTGGATTGTTGATAACTAATGGTGAGTTCGTTTCTTTTCACGGGCCGGACCCCACGATGATTGAAGTCGCTGAGAATAACAAGGGAAGCATCCGTTTTGTGAACTGTGCATTCTGGGGTCCGTGCAATCAGATAGCGAAGATTGGAGGTAAGGGAACCGTTGGTTTTAGCGACTGTACGTTTACCCAATGGGGAGGCCAAGACGGGAAACGCCCGGCAATTCAAGCTCAAAGCGGAACCGTTCTAATTCGTGGATGTGAATTTCGACAAGATAGGCCGCAAATTCAACTTGGAAAGAATGTTGACCGTGCCATAATCGCTGAGAATATATTCACAGGCTCAGAACGCATCATCAATCAATCCAAGGGAAAGGTACAAATTGGACTAAACGTCAGTAATTAGTGCATGAATTACATTAGCTACTCGCCACGTTCTGCTTCAGGTTACTAATCTCCCGCGCATTCTTTGCCGTTCGTGTAAGGGCAAAAACAGCTAATATTAAAGCTGCCAAGCTTGTGATAAAGATTATCAAAGCCAATAATAGTAATAACAAAACTACTATAGACATTGTTTTTCCTCCTTTTTTCTGAGTTTAAGTTACCAATAGCACCGTCCGAACAGTGGAGAATATACCACTATTTACCGATAGGAGCAATGTAAAAAAGGAGATAGGAACAGTAGGAAATCTCTACACGACTTCAAAGTCGTCGATTTTTTTCACAAGATTTTTCAACGGGAGATATATAATTAGGGGCAAAGAAATGGGGCATTGAGGAATCAACCGCCCTTTGAGTAGGTTAGTATTTGTCCTTCTAATCAAAGAGCTGGAATTCCCAAATTGTCGGACCGTCGGTGGCCTCTGTGATGTTTAATCGCAAATGATCGGCTGTAACAGGGTCAAACTGCTGCGAGTAATGGCTGCCGACAAGTGAACCTTCAACTATTGTCTGCCATTGGCCTTTCCGTTTGTACTGCAACTGAAATTTTCTTATTCGGTCCCATCCCTCACTGATGAAGAGTGTGTTGAAGGTCCTGGGTTCGGGTAAAATCACTTCCAGCCAGGCGTGGGTGAGTCCTGCATCGGTGGCCCATCTCGTGTTCCATTTACTATCGAGCGCCATGTCAGGTGAATATTGAGAATCGTTTTGAAAAACATTTGATGCCCTGGCTTTTGCTCCTTTGATTACGGAAGGCCGATAGCGTGTCGGGTTATCGATGATTTCTTTCAATTGCATCAGGGCCCTAACCTGGTCGTCGGGGATACGACCGGTCCGGTCGGGAGAGACGTTCAAAAGAAGATTGGCACCCCTGCGAATGCTCTCGGAATAGAGGTAATATAAGTACCTCGGTGAACGGGGCCTGTCTTCGGGGTGCCAGAACCAAAAGCCGGTGAGTGTATCGCAGACTTCCATAGGGATGTAGTATTGTTTGCCCTGTATGACTTTTATCGGCTGGTGTCCGGATTCCGGGGGCAGGGTGACCTCGCCATTGGCCAAATCAGTAGGCCAGGCGCCTTCGAAAATCTCGACGCCATCCCTGAAGCCGGCATTCATAATAACCAGGCAGTCGGGATTCAATTTTTTTACAAGACGATAGAGTTCCCATCGCTGGGCGGAAGAAAGCTTATGGGGGATGTCGATCCACTGCTCGATGATGTCAGGATATTTTGTATGGAGTTCGGTAAGATGTTTCTTTATCTGTTTGAAATAGTCCGGCTTTACGGCCGCCTTCCACTTCAGGGTGTCTCCGCCCTCGTTGTAAATATCGAGAATGCAATAGTACAGCCCCGGCTTTATCCCTTCGGCCCGACAGTTTCGTATAAAGGCGTCAATCACGTCGGTCTTGTCGGTGCCGGTCGCCACATCATAAGCGTAATCGTTGCTGTCCCAGAGACAATGTCCCAGGGTATGCTTGGCCGTGAGCACAGCATATTTCATGCCGGCCCTGCGAGCAGTGCGAACCCATTGCCGAACATCCAGGTTACTCGGAGCATAAGCAGCCGGGGAAGCATTTTTATTCGTTCGCCAGTCACCGGTAAAGGTGCTGAGGCCATAGTGGATGAACATGCCGAATTTCAACTCCTGCCACTGCTGCAACAAGTCAGTTTGCTGACTATTTGGTTTTGCGACGGTACTGTCCTCCATTGAAAGCTCTTCTGCGGTGCAATTTGTACTGAATCCCACAATCACCAACAGGAATACTGCCGCAATTACGCCCCTGAATCTCTTTGCCATCACTTACGCCTCCAAAAACCGGATTGATTCTTTTTAATGAAGGACTGCGAGCGAGAGGAGTCGAACCTCCACGTCCCTAAGGACACAAGGACCTAAACCTTGCGCGTCTGCCAATTCCGCCACGCTCGCGTGTACTTTTACCGCAGAGGGCGCTGAGCCCGCAGAGCAGGTTTTTGAATTTTAGCTTGCTCAGCATTCTTTACGTTCTCTGCGGTTAACTCTTTTCCTCTGCTATCTTCTCGATTCTTTTTTCGGCTGTGCGTAAGATATTCTGGCAATGCTTTATCAGGGCCATTCCTCTTTCGTACTGAGTGAGACTGTCCTGCAGAGGTATTTCGCCCTGTTCAATCTTTCCTACGATGCTGGTCAGTTCCTTGATTGCCTCTTCAAAGCTCAGTTTGCCGATATCATCTTTTTTCTTCGTATTCGCCATTGTTTCAAACCTTGATTTATGCCTTTTTACTTTTTTGTGACTTTGCTTTCAATATATTTTTCGTCTGCAAGTTCAGTATTCAGCAGTTCTCCTATTTGCACATCTTTTAGACGTTTGACTAATAAACCTGTCT
>Ga0209986_10004796_pt1 | contig 11380 bp, 7 predicted proteins | sample BlataG_FD_183168 | JGI IMG/M metagenome (GOLD analysis project Ga0209986, IMG submission 183168) | Deep subsurface microbial communities from Black Sea to uncover new lineages of life (NeLLi) - Black_00105 metaG (SPAdes) (version 2) | ecosystem: Environmental > Aquatic > Marine > Oceanic >...
CCCATTATGATTGCTACTATGGCTATTAAACCTGCTATGTTTTTATTTTTCATATTTTTTCATCTCCCTTTCCCTTTTAATAGAGTTCTTATTTATATGCGTCTATACCCCGTACTTAAGTATGGAGCCTGTGAGTGTGAAAAAATTTGGTATAAAGAGTAATGTATCAGTTTTGAGCGCTTTTTTCTTTTTTACTTTTTTAATTGATAGAGAATTATAAACTGTAGAAAATGATTATTCTATCAGGCGGCACGGGAACGCCAAAGCTGTTGGTGGGACTGAAGCGAGTATTTGAGGAAGAAGAGCTGAAGATAATCGTTAACACTGCCGAAGACGCTTGGATTTCAGGAAATTTAGTTTGCCCGGATATAGATTCGGTAATTTACGCATTAGCGGCTGTAATAGACGAGGAAAAATGGTGGGGCATTAGAGAGGACAGTTTTTACACGCATACCGCTTTGAAAAAGTTAAATCACGAGGAGCCGATGATGATTGGTGACAGAGATAGAGCAACGCATATAATCAGGTCGGAAATGTTAAGAAGTGGGAAAAGTCTGACCGAAGCAACTTCTTTGCTTGTAAGAAACTTTGGCATTGCCGCTAAAATATTGCCGATGTGTGATGAACCCGGAGCCGTAAGCACGAAAATTCTCACGCCAGAAGGCGAACTCCATTTTCAGGATTTCTGGGTGTCAAAAAAGGGGGAGCCAGAAGTTTTAGACGTTTATTTCGAGGGAATAGATACAGCAAAGCCATCGGAAAAAGTTCTGAATATGCTGGAGTCCGAATCTGAAGAAGTGGTGCTAATAGGGCCAAGTAACCCAATAACAAGCATAGGGCCTATTTTAAGTCTGAGAGGAATAAGGCAGATGCTGAAACGGAAAAAAGTGGTGGCGATTTCACCAATCATTGGGAATGAGCCAGTAAGTGGACCGGCGGGGAAATTCATGCAAGCAAAAGGGTTTGAGGTATCGCCTTACGGCATATTCAAGTGTTATGAGAACTTTTTGGACGTGCTTGTCATAGATGAGGGAGATGAATGTCAGGTGGAGGATAAAGAGGTAGATGTGCTCAAAACAGATATTATGATAAAAAATACAGAGAGTAGTGAAAAATTGGCGATATTTCTGAAAGGAACCGAAAAGTTTTTAAAGTGATAGCCCTAAACAATATAATATGGGAGGGTACGAGAAAATGAAAAAAAAGGTGTATGCAATTTTGGTTTTATTGCTTTTCGTAATTGGTATGATATTAATGCCGGTAGCAATTGCAGAGAGGGATTACGAGGTGCGAGAATTAAAACCTGATCAGGTTTTGACAATAGCAAATAGAAGCGTTGTTGCTGTTGAACAAAATGTGATTAAAATTGAGAGAACGAAGAAACCCATTTTAATCAAGCCAACCAAAGATTTCGTGTGTATCGAAAATACATCGTTGGATGTGAAGCAAATTAAAGAACCATTAATCGCGGTGGAAATTGAAACCCCTGAGTTGAGGAAGAAAGTGGAAATCAAGAAAGAAGCGCAAGAATTGGTTATTATATCGGATAATGTAACTGCTTTTACGAGCAATGCGTTGGAAATCAAAGATGCAAAGCTTTATTTAGTACGCGCGGAGGAGACTGAGAAGAAAGCGTTAGAAATAAAAGTTCTTCCTGTCATTGCTTCTGAGCGTGTGAAAAGAATTGAGCCGCAACTAATTGAGAAGATGGAATTAAAAATAGAAGATGAGAAACCGGTTTATGAAATAAAAAGCGTGCAGTCGGTAGAAGTGGAAGATGGTGTGGTGAGCGTAGATATTGCTACTAAGGTGGATGCAGAAACAGGAGTTGTAAAAGAGATTCAAAAGCAGATAAAGAAGAACGATCAACTTATCGAGGAAGAAGGGAATGCACTGCTGATAGTTGAGAATAACAAACTGGTTAAATTAGACAATGTTACGGATAAGGAGCTAAAACGAGAAAAACTGATGGCGAAATCCGTAACACCGTTAGTGGCAATAGAGAAAATCGAAAGACCGTTATTGAAATTGAATAAGGAGAGATTCATTTTACAGACCGAGCGGGATTGCGTTTTACCAACGAAGGAGCTGGTGATAAGAACAGATAATTACGATTTCGTTGTTGTTGAGACAGACAATCTGAAAGAACTGATAGAAAACGAAGGAGTTCTTAAAGTATGTGACGAAAGCAAAGCGAAAGAATTTGTGAATTATGCAAAAGAAGTTCTCGAAGTTGAAGCGGAGGAGAAGATAAGAAAACTTGAGTTGAGGAAGAATGTGTACGATGTGGTAGAAATACCGGAATTGAAGGTTTACATGAGTGAGGAGGGCTGGGAAGTAAAACAAGGGCAGGTATCTCCGTATCAGCAATTTGTCACTCCGGATGCAGTTAAAGACGAGGTTACGGGGTTAACAAAGGAGCAGATATACGAAAAGGCGCAGTCATTTGTCTGGGTTTCGGATTCCGTGCTGCATAATAAGAGAGAGAAATGGATGTCACCGGACGACTTTTTAGTTAATACTCCAGTTATGGGCACGAATCCAGTGAAAGGCGTGATTGTCAGTGATTGTTCTGAACAAGCGAATACGTTAGTGTCCATGTTGAGGGCTTCTGGAGTTCCAGCAGAAGATGTGCGGGTGGTGCTCGGAAAAGTCAATTTTGGTGGCGAGGTTGGCGGTCATGCATGGGTGGAGCTAAAAGAAGAAGGTAAATGGCAGGTTTTAGAGGCTACCTCAGGTCCATTCTACGATGAGGAAAGGGGTGAGAAAGTAAATAGAAATGGCGTTTCATATGATTACTGGAAATACCATGAGTATCCGGTTGTGGAAGTATGGGCTTATTACAACGATAAGTATTTCACGGATACGAAAGAAGAAGTAGCGAGTGGATGGTCGGAACATGCGGAAACGGTTCTGGAGGAGGATATTTTTGGGAGTTTTGTAAAACAAGGGTTTGATATCTTCGGCATATTCAGCGATTTTATTGATTGGTTGAAGGGTTTGTTTGACTAACACTTTTTCTTTTTTACAAAAAGAAAACCTGTGCTAAAAGAAAAACATCAGGAATTTTTAGTCAAGGTTTTTACAGAAGGTAAAAAAGTTGTGTGTAAATCCGTGTCTTAAATAGATGGAAGTTATACTTTATATACGATCAAAAATCCGTAAGCCTTCTCTGCCTTAATATCGCACTTTGCACCACGAAATCCTGTATTCTTAGCTTTATCCCCACCTTTGCCTGCAATCGCGAATCTATAAAATCCAATGCCCCCTTCTTAGTATCGAACTTCGCTCCTTTCTTTCTAAACGCAGCTCTAACCGTCTCACGAACCACCCAAACGCCAAGAGGAATGAAATACTGCGGGTGAATTTCTCTGAACACCACTACGCCAGCCTGCCGCCGCATCTTATGCAGCGCCTCGGCAACCGCCAATCTCGCAGCGTAATACCCACCGCCTTCCTCCGCGGCATACTGTTTCCTGCCTTTGAAACTTTCGTATTCTTCTACTATTACGGGTCGCTGAGCAACCGCATCGTTCCAAACAGAGCCGGGAAACCACGCCTCGAAGTTCTCGTACTCGAATAATGACGGCATCAGCAGTATCTGAATGTGATTGTCCATGTAGGACGATTCATAAACGTAAAAAGAGTCAACGGGCGGATATTCTTTGAGCTGCGCTGCCAGCTTCCTGAAAATGACGTCATCCGTTGCCGTGATGCTCCATCGTGTCGGAACCATTCTTTTAGCACTGCGCAATCCTAACGCACCGGAGGATAGTATCACCGCCACTTTGTAAACATCCAATCCAAGGTCGTACAGCTCTTTAGCGGCTTCTACTGCTCTGAGCTCGTCAGAAACGATGCGGTCAACTTTCTTCGGTATCTGCGGATTTTCGGTGACGTGCATTTTTTCCACGTTCACACTGGCGCCTGTCGGTCGAGTTATATCGGAAAAAGAGAGGTTAAATGATGGTTTGTTCTTAAACGTGAGTTCAACATCCACGGGCTGCTTAGCCAGGGCTATTTCTGCCATGTCCGCGACAAAGTTCGAGCGAGATGTTATGTCTTCTCCTCGTTTCGAGCGTAACGTGGTACTTCTCAGTTCTACTATCTGTTCCATGCCGAGACCGTGAGCGAACCACTCGCTCGGGTCTTCCAGTCTTCCGATTTCGACATTGGATTCCAGTCCTTCTAATACGGTCATGGGGCCTACCCGAACATTTGGGTAGCCCATTCTGCCAACGAAGACGGAAGTTGAAGGGCCGAAGAACTCTTTTGTGTTGGTGAGTTCCGCAAACTTAGTCTTTTGCTTTAAAGCTGCGAGTAGGGGGCATGTCTTTCTTCCGCATAACAGCCGCGAGCCTTTGCACGCGATACATAATCGTTGCATTAATCTGTATCTTTGGATACTTATTATAGTTCCATCACATAAATAATTTCGTTTTTAAAATTATGCGAAAGTTTTATATGGATAATTCTCTTAGGTAAAAGTACAGATGAGGAGGATGGTGAGGTTTGCATACAACACCCATAGCTATATATGCGCAAAAACGAGCTTGATATAAAGACATTGGAAAGTTGGCTTTGGGATGCTGCTTGTAAGATCAGAGGTCCAATAGACGCCCCTAAATTCAAAGACTATATCTTACCGCTAATATTCTTGAAACGGCTCTCGGATGTGTTTGAAGAAACTCTGAAGATTCTCGTGGACATTTTAGGCAGATACAGGCTGGGTTTGAAAGACGTTGAGCCAGATATACTGGGCAGGGCTTACGAATATCTGTTGCGGAAGTTCGCTGAAGGTTCCGGTCAAAGTGCAGGTGAATTTTATACTCCGCGAGAAGTTGCTATATTGATGTCGTATGTATTAGACCCCGAGCCCAACAAGGCGATCTATGACCCCTGTTGCGGTTCTGGCGGCTTGCTGATAATATGCTACCTGCGGTTCAGGGCGAAATACGATGACGACCCTTCTATTGCACCGCTGAAATTCAATGGTCAGGAGATTCTACACACGACGTTCGCAATGGCGAAGATGAACGCTTTTATTCATGACATGGAGACGCAAATCGCGCTTGGCGATACAATGAACAGACCTGCATTTACCAATCCTGATGACGCACTCCAGAAATTTGATATTGTTACTGCAAATCCCATGTGGAACCAGGATTTTTCGCAGGACACCTATGAGAATGACTCTTATAACCGGTTCAACTTTGGCTATCCGCCTTCGAGTAGTGTGGACTGGGGCTGGATCCAGCACATGTTCGCTTCTTTGAACGATAACGGCAAGATGGCGGTGGTTCTGGATACCGGTGCGGTAGCAAGAGGCAGCGGTAACGTGGGTAAAAACAGAGAAAGAGACATAAGAAAAGAATTTGTGGATAAGGATTTGGTAGAGGCGGTTATCTTGATGCCTGAGAATCTCTTTTATAACACAACCGCGCCAGGAATTATTCTGGTCATCAGCAAGTTCAAACCAATAGAACGGAGAGCACAGATACTGCTTATCAATGCTTCCAAGCTCTTCAAGAAGGGCAGACCAAAGAATTATCTGCCTGGTGAAAGTATAAAGCTGATTTCGGATTTATATCTGAACTGGGAAGAGGAGGAGGGTATTAGCACGATAATCACCAAAGAAGAGGCGGCGAAGAACGATTACGATCTCAGTCCCTCGCGCTATGTAGCACAGAACGGAGAAGATGATACTCTACCGTTGGAAGATGCTGCTGTCCAGCTTCAGGAGGCGGAAGAGGAGAGGAGGGAGGCAGATAAGGGGATGGAGGAAATACTTGGGCAGATGGGGTTGGAAGTATGAAACCGGATTCTGATGAATTAAAAATAGAAGTCTCGCGTATGGGAAATATTCTGATTGTAGATGTCCAGGAAGGGACGGACAAGCCTTATACAATAAACGGGAAATTTTATGTCCGACAGGGCACCAATTCTCAGCAGCTTCAACGGGACGAAATTCGGAGATTTTTTCAGGAAGAAGGCTTGATATTATTCGATGAAAAACAGAATTGTGATTTTGACCCGGGGAAGGATTTCGATGAGACAACCTTCAGAACATTTTTGGAAATGACCAGAACGAGTCTCATATTAGAAAAACATGATATTTTGGAGAATCTGGGACTGCTAAAAAATGGCTATCTAACGAATGCGGGTGTCCTGCTTTTCTGTAAAAAGGTCACAAAGTTTCTCCTGAATGCAACCATAACCTGTGTATTGTTTCAAGGTAGAGACAAGTACAAAATTCTTGACCGAAAAGAATTCGATGGCGATCTGTATTCGAATTATCAAGATACTGTCACCTATTTACAGTCAAAACTGAATACTGAATATATAATCAAAGGCGGACCAAGGGAAGAGAAATTGGAACTTCCTGAAAGTGCATTACGGGAGGCGATTTAGAATGCCATTGCTCATCGCAATTATTTTTTGAATACCAATATACAGGTTTATATCTTTTCTGATCGGGTGGAAATCGTAAATCCTGGTGGCTTACCGACAGGAATGTCCTATGCGGATTTAGGAAAAAAGAGCATGCCCCGTAACTTTTTACTCTTTGGTTTAATGCAACGGATGGGTCTGGTGGAAAAAGTCGGTACTGGCATAATGAGAATGAACCATGCCATGGAAGAATACAAGCTGGAAAAACCGCTCATAGAAGCGGACGAGAATTGGTTTACCATCATTTTTAATAGACGGTCAGAAAAGTGGTCAGAACCTATCCAGAAAACTGTGGAGAAAACTGTGGAGAAAACTGTGGAGAAAATTATTGGGTTAATTAAAGAAAATCCTGGCATAACTCAAAGAGAATTAGCAATTAAAACAGGACTTTCACGGAGAGGTGTGGAATGGAATATTAGTTTCTAATTGTTTCAAGATGACCGAGCTTGGTCCCTTACCCGAAGAGTGGGACGTGGTTAGGTTGGGGGAAGCAGCTTAAGAGAATGGTATCAATTATAATAAGGGCTGCACAGGGAAAAGATTTGAAGATTCCTGAACTGGCTGATGAATTTGATGTCACCACAAGGACGCTGTACGAAGACATGAAGAAACTCCGGAACAGGGGTATTTTTAAATTCGTGGGCGCACCTAAAACCGGCAGGTAGGTGCTTACTGAACAAGGAAAGAAGATGATTGAGGGACTGAAAGTATGAAAAAGAAAACAATAGCAGGCTTAATAGCCATAGTGATGATTGCATCCGTTATCTTTTTTGCTGGATGTGTAGAAAAAAACCGAGTTGATGTAGCTCAAGTGCGAGAATACGCTGACCCGATTACTGAGAACATCCTGTTGGCAATGAATGAGGCTAATTATACTAAATATTCTGGGCATTTCGATCAAACTATGAAGAACGCTATGCCCGAAGCTGTTTTTAATGAGACAAACGCTATAATCAAGTCAAAGATAGGGGATTACGTATCAAATGAATTCTGGAAAGTAGAAAGCAAAGACCAATTTACGATTGCTTACTACAAAGCAAAATTTACACAGGAACCTGAAGATGTTATCGTTAAGGTTGTCTTCCAGGAGATCGTGGGAGAAATGAAAGTATCCGGGTTGTGGTTAGACTCGCCTAAGTTAAGGGAGAAATGATGAAATGAAATAAAATGAGAAAAAAAAAACAAAAAGGAGATGAAATAAATGACTGATTTGTTAGAAAGAAAAGCAAAATTTCTACAAGGTGCAGATGTGAAGTTCAAAGTATCATTAAGTTAAAATACATTAAAACATTAAGGTGTTATGATGATGAACGAAAGAGATTCATCTAAAAAAGGCGAGCTATTCATTGTAGATAATAGCGATATTGCTTGGAAGGTTCAGAAATACCTCTCTGAATGGTGTGAACTGTCAAAGAAATTCGATATCGCAACGGGTTATTTTGAAATTGGTTCTTTATTGGGTTTGAACGGAAAATGGCAGAATCTTGAAAAGATACGAATTCTTATGGGCGATGAAGTATCACGAAGAACGAGGGAAGCCTTTGAAGATGGATTGGACTATATTACCGCTAAATTGGATGATAGCGTTGAACAAGAGAAGGAAGAGAATGATTTTTTAGAAGGTGTTCCTGCTATTGTCGAGAGTATAAGGAATAAGACCATAGAGTGCAAGATATACCGGAAAAAGAAATTTCATGCGAAGGCATATATCACGCATTCAAAATTTGATGTTATTGGTTCTGCGGCATTGGTGGGCTCAAGTAATTTTACATTACCCGGGATTACAGAGAATGTTGAGCTAAATGTGCAAATAAAGCATGAGATTGAAACTTTACAGGATTGGTTTGAACGACATTGGAAAGAAGCGGAAGATGTAACGCCAGAGATACTAAAAACTGTTGAACGGCATACGAGAGAGTATACACCTTTTGAAGTTTATACCAAAGCATTGTACGAATATTTTAAAGGACACGAATTGACCGCCAGCGAGTGGGAACTCCGTGAGTCAAAAATATATCCAATCTTAGACCAGTATCAAAAGGATGGCTACCATGCACTGATGAAAATTGCATCTCGATATGATGGAGCTTTTCTTTGTGATAGTGTGGGTCTTGGAAAGACATTTATTGGGTTGATGTTAATTGAACGTCTATTACTGAGAGAAAATAAAAGGGTTGTTCTGATTGTGCCAAAAGCAGCGAGGAAACCCGTCTGGGAATCGAAGATAAAGAAATATGTGCCAGAAATATTGAATGAATTCCTGCCGTTTAGAATTATCAATCATTCTGAGCTAACAGCAAGTTCCAAAGAAGACTTGGTCGCGAACATTGAAGAGCACGCGGAGGTTATTATTATTGATGAAGCGCATCATTTTAGAAATCTACCGACTTCGAGATACAAAAAGATGTTTGACATTGCAGAAGGAAAGCAGCTCTTTCTTCTTACAGCCACGCCGATAAACAACACATTACTTGATTTAGTTCATCAGATTGAATTATTCTCTCGCCGAAACGAGGATTATTTCGGAGAACTCGGTGTTCATAGCTTAAGGTGGCATTTTATTAAAATGGAACGTGACTTAAAAGGGATGATTAGTGAAACCGTGGATACAAGCGAAGTAAGTATAGATGAGAATGAGGCACGCGAAATCCTTTCTGGAGATGACCTCTTTAAGGAAATCGTTGTCCAGAGTAGCAGGTCGTATGTTCAAAAAAGTCAAAAAACAGAAGAGAATGAAGTACTTTTTCCAAAAAGAGAACCTCCAAGAGTGGTTAATTATTCTTTGAAAAGGACGTATGGTAAATTACTTGACCACTTAAAAGAAGCATTCAACAAAGAAAAACCGCTCTTAACTCTGGCAATTTATTATCCCTTGGCACATTATAAGGGTTCGGATGCGACAATAGACCCAATGAAGGAAGGACGTCAGAAACAGGTCGTAGGGCTGATTAGAACATTGTTATTGAAGAGATTTGAAAGTTCACGAGTTGCCTTTGAGTCCTCCTGTGAAGACCTGCTATTAAAACTCCTTGCGTTTGTAAGAAAATATGATGAGAATTATAGTAAAAGATGGGAAGCCCAGCATAAGAGCCAGTTAATTCACATACACAAGCATCTCGAAGAGCGGGGAAAAATAGATGAAGTAGAGGAGATTGAAGAGGACTACTTGCCTGAAGAACTCCTTGAGAAAGTGGAGGTGTTAAAAGAAGACGAATACGATATAGCCTCAATAGTAAAGGAGACCATTCTTGATTTAGACCAGTTAGCAGTATTCATCGGTGACCTCATGGAGATAAAGAAAAGAGAAGACGACAAACTAAAGAATTTGGTCAGAATATTAAGAGAAGACGCTCGGTTGAAAGAAAACAAGGTCATCATCTTTTCAGAATATATAACGACTGCGAAGTATTTGAAAAAAGGATTAGTATCGGCAGGGTTCGAAAACGTGGAAGAGGTTGACAGCTCTACAAAAAAAGACAGGGGCGAAATAATCAATGCGTTTTCTCCTTATTATAATGATGTGTCAAGTTCCGAACTGGCTGAGAAAGGGAAAGAAGAAATAAGGGTATTAATATCTACTGATGTATTATCTGAGGGGCTAAATCTACAAGACGCAACTTTATTGATAAATTACGATTTGCACTGGAATCCCGTACGACTTATGCAACGAATAGGGCGTATAGACCGGCGATTAGACAGAGAAATTGAGGATAAAATTATCGGTGACCACCCGGAACAGGAGAACATTCGTGAAAACGTCTGCTACTGGAATTTCTTGCCCCCTAATGAATTGAATGCACTTCTCAGTCTCTATGAGAAGGTAACGAAAAAGGCACTTTTGATTTCAAAGACCTTCGGGATAGAAGGTAAGAAACTGTTGACGCCGGAAGACGATTATGAAGCTTTAAAGGAGTTCAATCAAGCTTATGAAGGAACACCCACACTTTTGGAAAATATGCATCTGGAATATCAAGAACTCATAAAAGGGGATGAAACGCTTCCAAGTCGTTTGCAGGATTTGCCATTGAAGATATTTAGTGGAAAAGTCCACCCATCTTCCGGAGCAAAGGCGGTATTTTTCTGTTATTCGTTTCCGGGAAAGGATAAGCAAACCGGGGAATGGACTGAGAATGCAGGCTTCACACGCTGGTATCTCTATGATATTAATACCGAAAAAGTGATAGATGAACCAACCGAGATACTGGAGTATATCAGGTGCAACAGAGACACACCAATAAAGCGGGAGATGGCAAAAGAGACCTTAAAAGAGATACGAAAGAAGCTGGATAATCATGTTAAAAATACTTATCTGAAGTCTGTTCAAGCTCCGATAGGAGTAAAAGCGAGCATAAAAGCGTGGATGGAACTAACTTGAAAGGAGGTTAAAGAAAGATGCCGGAAGCAGAGATTGAGAAGCTAAAATCGGTAAAGGATTTCGATGCCCTTGTTGAGTACCTGAGGGATGTATTGGATTGGCCAATAGAAGCTGAGGATGCAGAGGACATAACCTTTGATTATAATCCAACGGAGTTGGGAATAGATAAAAAACATGCAACAAAAATAAAAAACATAAAGCAGATAAGACCTCTGACTGACAATCAACCCTGGGGACTTTTCTATGTTGAGTTCGCACCGAAGAAATTACCGGTTGGTGTTTTGAGGAGGATTCTCAAAGCTCTCGTTCAGTCTCGTAGACAAACAGATAACAGGCAGAAAACGTGGGCTCTGCCTGATTTGATGTTCATCTCAGCGTTGGGCGAAGCAACCGAAAGAAGAATGTCATTCGCACACTTTTCAGAATCAGAGAATGGGCTTCCGGAGCTGAGGACATTCTCATGGGATACAAGCGATACGTACTTACACTATTTACAGAATACGCTGGACCTTGAGAAACTCCGCTGGCCAAAAGACGAAAATGATGCAGAGGCAT
>Ga0209986_10004798_pt1 | contig 11379 bp, 8 predicted proteins | sample BlataG_FD_183168 | JGI IMG/M metagenome (GOLD analysis project Ga0209986, IMG submission 183168) | Deep subsurface microbial communities from Black Sea to uncover new lineages of life (NeLLi) - Black_00105 metaG (SPAdes) (version 2) | ecosystem: Environmental > Aquatic > Marine > Oceanic >...
TTGGTTGTCAGAAACGACACACTGGCTTCACTTTGCGATACAGATGGAGACTACACACCTCTACAGGTTGATGCCTCTGGTGCTTTATATGTAAATTTAAGCGGAGAAGGAATTGACATGGATGTGGAGGGTAATGTAGCACATGACGCTGCTGACTCTGGTAATCCTGTTAAGATAGGCGGTTACGCAAATTCGACCCAAAGAGCCGCAGTTGCTGCTGCTGACAGAGTGGATGCTTCATTTAACTTAAATGGAGAACAAGTAATGGCAGGGCATACTTGGGCTACAAACTCAAATAGAGTAGAGGAGATTGATCCGATATCAGAACATTACGCAGAAGAGGAACTTATAGATACTACGAATGTGGCTGCTGCTACTAACTATTATCCTAGTTCTGACGGGAAAGTGCTTGGTGCTTTCAATATAGTTTCAATACAGGGAATAATCTCAGGTGGTGTTACAGCTACGATAGAAGCCACATGGGATGATGCAGCAAGTCCTGATTGGGTAGACATTACTCCAGCAGGTTATGACTTATTAACAAACGTAACTGGCGGTGCGAGTTTCATTGACACAAACTTCGCTCTTGATTTCGACCAGCTAAATGCTAAAAAAGTTCGTATTAAATCAGTGACTTCAGATGGCACTAATGCTGTTCAATACCACTGGAAATTAAGATACGGCTAATATTCTTTAACTTAATAAAATTATGAGACCAAGTTCAACTTCGGCAACGCCGTATATAAGACTCTATAATGATAGAGAGATTCAAGCCTTGGAAACAACTACTGGAAATTATGCGACTGTCGCAGACTTTACAGCTGCAGACAGTTCAGTCAATTATTTACAGGTAAATGCTACCGCTACTGGCAATATGCCAGGAATAGAGGCGGTTGGTACAGACACAGATATAGACATAGAAATAACGCCTAAGGGAACTGGGGTAGTAGATGTTACTTCTGCATTAGGAATTAGTGGAGAGATCCAAATGTTAGGTGCTAATAAGTGGATAGCTGCTGAATCAGCCGACACAAATGTTTATGAGGTAATGAGCTTTGTACCTGTCGACAACGCTGTAAATTCACTGCAAGCCAATGCTGCTGCTACTGGGAATCATCCTAGTTTAGTTGTAGCAGGTTCAGATTCAGACATTAATATCCAACTTACACCTAAAGGTACAGGTAAAGTACAGGCTGTAGGGGATTTAAAACTGGATACCAATTTGATTGTTGACAGTAATGAGAATAGTGCCATAGGGATTATAGCTACAGGCAGTGCCGTGAATTATGTTCAGGTTACTAATGCAGCTACAGGTAATTCTCCTACGATAGAAGCAGTGGGGACTGATGCAGATGTAGACCTAAATCTTACACCCAAAGGTATAGGCTCTGTAATCGCCAATTCGGAATTATTTGTCGGAAGCAATTTGGTTTTTCAGACAGTCGATTCTGAAATATGGGTGGAAAGTCCTACCACAGGAGGTAAGGCAGCTATAAAGTTAAGCAGTGAAGATGATACAGTTAATTATGTGCATATTACAGGAACTGCTACAGGGAATCCACCTACAATCGTTGCTACAGGCACAGATGCGGATATAGACATTGATATAACACCAAAAGGAAATGGTATCGTAGCTGTAAATAGTACACTGGAAGCAACTGAATTTACAACATTAGGGGCTAATGATGAAGGTTCAACACTAAAAACGGTATCTACATTACTTACCAACTTAACAGGTGCTGATACCGTAGCCGCAGGGTTAATTCCTGACGGAGCATTTTTAATAGGTGTTTCAACAAGAATAGATACAGCATTCGGTGCATCCAACGGAACTACAGGTTATCAGGTTGGTGACGGAGATGTGGACAGATGGGGTAATATCGGTGCAATTACACAGGGAACAAGGTCGGATAATACAAATGCTACAGCGGATGCCACAGGATTCTATACAGCAGCCAGTGATGTAACTATAACAGCAGTCGGTGGTAATTTTGATGGAACAGGTGATCTTAGAGTAGTAGTACATTATTTGGATATAACAGCTCCTTCAATTTAATATTTAACTTTTAAAACTATGCCTTATTTACAAGGAAAAGACTATGTTGCTCCAATAGTGAGCAAAAAAGACTTAACGTCTGCTAAGAAAACTTCTTTAAAGACTCTCATTAAGACAGCTTGTCCGAAAGACAAAAAGAAATCTTATGAGGATGCAATCGCTTATGTCCGCAAGAACGATGCTGGTTACTATACCAATGATGAGATTGTTGCCTTAATAGACGATCTTAAAAAGAAAGATGCAGATTATAAACTTCCTGAACCAGTGGTTGAGGATATAACTTAATAATTATGAGTTTAATTACAAACAATTCAACCCCTGCGGAGAGAAGTCGTGGTCTTGTATTTAGTGAATTATTTGAGAATGCTGAAAAGATTGTTCAGAATGAAGGTGTTATAACAGGTGCTCCTGTTATAAACAATGGTGCCACTTTTGATGGCACTAATGACTGGATAACATATGATTCACCACCATTCTCAACAGTTGTAAGTGGTAACTCTTTTAGTGTCGTGATAGATTTTGACATTACTGTAGATCATGGAGCACTCCAGTGCTTAGTCGAATGGGGACCAGGGACTGCTGCCGACTCTGTTATGGTGCTATTAGATACTAATAATTATCTGAGATTATATGTAGGTAACGGTGTGAGTATATTTACTGGCACAGCAGTAACTTCTGGCAGACATACATTAACAGCATATTGGGATGGTTCAAACAGGGATATGTACTTGGATGGTGCTTCTGTTGGGAAGACATCTCCTGGAGCGACTGGTGTCACAACAGTCGGCACAAAAATCGGTGCGAGACTAGATAACTCACTCCCTTTGAATGGCACTATTTATTCTGCTAAGGTTTTTAAAACAGAATTAACACTCCAAGAGCATACAGATTATTACAATAATGCTACTTATAGGTATATAAATGAGGCGGTTCTTGATCTACCTATGGGGATGGCAGAGCATGACCCGACAAACACCAGAACAGATGATATATCAGGAAACGGATTGAATGGTACCTTAAGCGGTACTTCTCTGACTAAAAATACAGACCAGTGGGGATATAATTTACCTGGTACTGATGAGTTTATAGATGTAGGAGATACTTCTCAGAACATTAAGACGGTTTCTTTCTGGATTAAGCCTAACTCCGACACAGAAGAAATAATGGATCTGGACGCTGGCACACATACTATTGAGGCGGCAAGCGGTACATTAACTGCAACTGGGTTCTCCAGTCCTACAATATATGTAAATGGTGAAGTGAGTTCTGCACTGGTACCATATGCTTGGCAACTAGTAACAGTTACAACTGCAACAGCTATAGATACCGACAACTTAGACATTGGAAGAATCTCAACTACTTATTTAACAGGTGATATAGCCAGAGTTAAAATGTCTACTTCAGAGCTAACCGCCTTACAAATAAAAGATTTATACCAGAGAGAGTTTAAAAAAATTAACGTAACTTAACATGAGTTCAATAATTCAATCACTAAAAGACGAAGGTGTTTTAAAACTTTATTCTGATTTCAGATCAGGTACTTATGATGATTTCTCTGGGAACTCACATGATGCCACTCCTACTGGTACAATACTTAAAAAAGAATCCAGTGGTTATGCACTTGAAATGGTAAACGGGACAGTTGGGGCACAGTATACAACTATTGCCAATCATGCAGACCATAGTTTCGGGACTACAACAGACTATAGCATATATGTTTGGTGCCAGTCGAGAGCTGACTCAACTGCTTCTGTGAGGGTGGTTTCAAATGCTCAAATAACTCCGTCCACTGGGGGAATCGCAATGGATATTACATCAGGAAAACCAAGAGTATTTCATCAGGCTGCTGCTGCTGGTGATTATGTTTTGACTGCCGATTCTGCTGTAGTGAGTACAGATAGTCATCATTATTGTATGACCTGTGATAGAGACTCTGAAGGATTAATGTATGTTGATGGTTTGAATGTTGCTGCTACTGAAGTTGAACCTGGTGCAAGGGGTGACACTGTTGATTCTAGTGGAGCATTACAATTTGGCAGAGTTCTTGCACAGACAAATTTGAATTTTGATGGTGTAATGTATGTTGTATTATTAGTAAATCGTGTATTAACAGCTACAGAGGTATCACAAATATACGCAGAACTGAATAACACAAAATATCCTTTGAAGTCTTTGGCTAAAGGAAAAAATGTACAAGCTCCTGATTTAGATGATTCCAACCTGATTGCAGCTTGGAATATGAAACCCCAGAATAACATACTACCTGATTTGTCTGGCAATGGCAAAGATTGTACTATCGTGGGTGCCTCACACCAGACTTCATTACTTGGTGATGCTTTAGCATTTGATGGTGTAACAGATCACCTTACCACTACTTATACAGTAAATAATGATAATGCTTTTACTACTTCTGTATGGGTAAAAACAACAGACACAGATGCACTTAATTATATATACGGATATTATGATGCCCCTAAATATTGGACATTATATACAAATGCTACAGGTAATGTGCTTGCCAGAATAGGACAAGGAAGTGGTGGTAGTTTACTAACGGCTACTTCAACAGGGTCTATAAATGATGGATTATGGCATAATGTAATGAGTATATGGGATGGTGTGAATACTGTAACTATATATATAGATGGGGTTGCAGATGGAACGGCAACAGGTGCAGTTTCCACATTCTTTGCTGCTTTAACACCTAGAATCGCAGCGTTTAATCATAGTGCAACAGGGACAGGTAATTATCTCAATTGTGAAATGTCTAACTTTGAGATTTATAATGAGGCTAAAGATGCAACATGGGTAACTGAAAAATATGAAAAAGGTGCAAGAGCTGTCCAGTATAAAACAGACTGGGGAGTGGATGTTAATGTAGCAGACGTAACTTCTGGCGAAATAGACAATACTAATTGGCAAGTTAATACAGGAACATGGCAAGTTGCTACAGATACGATAGATGGCGTTAAGTGTAAAGTGCTTAAATGCACTACAAACAACTCTCTAATGTACATGAATGCAGGGGCTGTGGATATTGATAACGCAGAAAATATGTATGGTACTTGGGAGTTCTACTTATATAAAGGGAATGGTGCTAATGCAATCCATGTTTCGATCAAAGACGAGATTAATCTACCTGGAGCTGGTACTGCCAATGGATATATATTCAGAATGGGTGCAAGTGAGAGGTTTAGATTAAGGAAGGAAACAGCAGGTACAGTATCAGATTTAATGACAACTGATGCCTCCTTCTTTAATATAGATCAATGGTACAAATTCAAGATAACCAGAAGTAATAGAGGTGTGTTTACAGTTTATATAGATAACACATTGCTGGCTGTAGCAGGGGGTACTAATCCTGTAACGGATAATACATTTACAACGGCACCTTATATTCTTATAGATATGGATAATTTAGATATGATAGCACTTGCAGATGTGAGTGGTAACCACTCCCTAACCAAACACTTAGGGGTAATATAATACTATGACAAAAATAACGGCTAACGAGCAATGCCATAAACGCATACAAGATATGGAAGATAGATTTGATGACAAAATAAAGAACGTATATAGGTCGATTGAATCGAAGGTATCTTGGAAACATTTTACTTGGATAATATCAACTATAATAGCTTTATATGTGGTTATAAGTGCAGCAATATGGATGGACTTGCGTGATGTGCAAAACAAAGTTGATGTAACGCAAACAGATGTAACTGAAATATCTACAATACTAAAACAATCAGGAATAGCTAAATAATTCTTAACCAATTAATTATGTTTAAAAACTTTATACAATCAAAAGAGTTCAAAAGATTCATGTGGACATTACTTAATGTTCTAATGGGTGGTGTAGTATCTATGATTACTTACTACGCTTCAGCAAATGCTGATTGGGCTATAGCAGTTCTGCCTTTCGCAACAGCCTTCTCACAGATGCTTACTAAATATTTAAACAGAGACGTTATCTAACCAAATTTAAAATGAGTACAAGCGATTTACTCCAAAAACCAAAGATTATTGGTATATCAGGATCAACTATAACAGTTGCTCACCCTGATGTTTCTGGGAACTTCCTTACATACCTTAGCTCATCTATAGCTGCTGCTGGTACTGCTATGTCAGTTCTGGATAATGGAGCATTAAAAGGTGATGGGTTTGCGGATAATGATTGGTTCATTGTGGGTCATATTGGAGATAGTGAGACAGAGGAGAATGATGTTAATGGTGCTGTTACACTAGGTCAATCAATGACTGTCACAAATGCCCTTTCTTTCGGGCATGAACTGGATTCACCAGTCAGGAAGATATATGAAAGAGGTATCAAAATATATGGTGCTGCTACTGATGGAGGTACTGGTACAATGATAGCTTCTGTAGATGCCAAAACAGCTTCTGGCAGACAACTCGCAGATGCTGCAATGATTGAATGGAACCGACCATATACTACATATACGATGATTTCCACTGATACTGCATATGCGTATTATTTTGTCAAATTCACTGACGGCGTTACGGACTCAGATTCTAGTGACTATGTGGCTGCTGCTGGACTCGGTGCTACTTCTGTAGAATACATGATACAACAGGCTCTCAGCTTAACTAACAGCAAGATTGATTCTGAATTAATCACAAGGGAATGGTTGGTCAGGTGTGCTAATGATTGCCAAACAGAAATATCACAGTTCAAATATCAAGACCCTAGAAGTGGAAATTACGTTCAGATGGATTGGGATTTTGAAGTAGATGAAGATGAATCAATCACAATGACTGAGAATGAGAACAAGTACGTTCTATCAGGAATAAGTTTAAAGTACCCTCAATCAGATAAGTCATTAATTAATGTTACGATAGGGGATAAACAACCCCTAATGAAGATAAGTATTGATGAGTATGACGATATAATGCAGGGCAGACCAAGAACTGAAGTTGCTACTCAGGCAGTTGCTACTGATACTTCTTTGGTGGTGGATTCCAATGTTCTATTCGAGACAGCAGGAACACTATATGTAGGTGAGGATGTAGTTACATATACTGGCAAAACAGGTACAACTACTTTCACAGGTATACCAGCAACAGGGACAGGTGCTATTACAGCAACACACGCTGTAGATGCAGCAGTATGGCAAGGGGTATCACCAGGTCTACCGAACAGGTATGCCACATTCAACAACTATATATTACTCAACTATCCAGTCGATGATGATTATGAAAATTATCCGTTAAGAATCAGATATTACAAGAAGCTTACAGCCCTAACAGAAGCAAGTGATACAACAGTTGTGGGTTTCACAAATGTATTCCAATATTACATAGCATCCAGGATTGAGCAAAGGAAGGGGAATACTGAGGAATCTGACAGGTTAATGGCTTATTTCAACAAACAGTTATTAGACAACGCTTTACAAAATAAAGCTCCTATGACAGATGAGTTTGAATATTATAGTTATGATGACCCTGACCAGGTATATTTAAGGGAACATTCTGGCACTAGATATGACAACTCAGATTGGAGCAAATCATAAATATGATAGTCCAGCAAACCAACCAACTTGGAGGTGCAAACACAAACCTAAGTCCGTTCCTGCAACCTGCTAATAGTCCTACCATCCTTAATGGATGTAATACAACCTATAAATTAGGTGCTTTATTGAAAGATACTGGATATGTGAGAATAGGCTCTCAGATTGAAAATAACAAAACTATACAGGGGCTTTTTAATTTCAGACAAAGTGCTGCTATACAGAAAATGCTTGCTACTGTAGATGATGCGACAAGCGATGATACACAACTATTCTATTCTACTGGTGGTGCATGGTCTGAGATTACTGCTGCTGAGACTGCATGGGCTAATAAGGCTGGGATGGATGTGAATATGGAGTCTTTTTTAGGATATTGTTTCTTTGTAGGCTATGGTGCTACTGATGGATTCTTGCCAGTAGGGTCTTTAACTGGTACCACTTTCTCCACTTCTACGAACGTAACTAATATGCCAGGTGCTAAATACATAAAACGCTATAGGGATAGGTTGTACATCGCCAATTGCGATATTACAGGTACAGCCTACCCCTATAGGGTGTTTTTCTCCAGTAAGCCAACAGCAGGTGCTATTACATGGACAGTAGCCAGTGACTTTATAGATGTGGATTACTCAGAGGAGATTATAGGGATTGGTGAGCATTGGGATAAACTTGTGATATTCACAGAGTTCTCAGCTTATATGTACGACCAGTCACAGAAGAAAAAGGTGTGGGATGTGGGTGGCTATCACAGAACAATACAGAACCACAGTTCCAATATGTACTTTGCTAATGGTGATGGTGTATGGGCATCCAGTGGAGGACAGCCAGAAAATATATCTGGACCTATTATAGATTTCATCAGGGTAGCAACGCCTTCTGATTTCTCTGCCGCTATAGTTGATGAGGAATACCACATATACTTAGGAAGTTCTTTGCAGGTTAATGGTGTTACATATACTAATGTAGTGGCTACATTCAACATCCCTAATAAAACATGGAGGTGGAGAGAGATGACAGACCAACCTAATGTACTTGCTAAATATACTTCATCAGGTGTTTCTTATTTATGGTTTGGTGATACTGATGGGAATGTTATGAAAAAAGGTAAGTATACTGATGGTACTTTATTATCATCCGATAATGGAGCACCAATTAACGCTAATTTTGAATTAGCACCAATATTTGTAAACAATCTGAGTTTCGAGAAAGAATTGACCCGTTTAACGGCTTATGCGGAAAGGGCGGTAGGGTTACACCTCAAAGCGAGGATAATTAACCGCAGACAGCGTGTATTGACCCCATACAAGCCTTTGGGCGAATTGAACAAATTTATCAACGAATTTGACGTAGAAGTAGACAAGGGGGTGATGATCCAGATTGCAGGGAGTGAATACGGAACCAATCCGTACTTCAGTTTTTATGGAATAGACATGGAAGTTGAAAAAGAATCTAAAATTTTAAAACCAAACTCTTAATGCCAGACATTAATTCATATGGTTATTTTCTTAACCGCAAACAATCGGCAAGTTTAAATCGGGTTGACCAACCTGATATTAAATTTGAGCTGCCATTGTCTGAATTAAACCAGGCAATTCCAAATGACAGTATCGGTATGGACAAGCTTGGTGTTTGGCGTGGTCAAGTTTCTTATGATAATGGTGTGGGCTTCTGGCTTGGCTTGGATGATGGGACTCCTAAATTCTCTCTAGGTGATTCTTCTGCTAACAAGATGACATGGGATGGGACTACCTTATCAGTTACAGGTACTATTACAGCTACTACTGGTGTAATCGGAGGTTGGACAATCACTACTGGTTATATTTACTCTTTGCAATCAGGAACACCTACATCAAGCCCTAACGATGGTATCGTGATGGCTTCAGGTAATGAAGGCATTATAATATATGAGAACACTGAAAAAAGACTGGAAATGGGCTATTTAAGTGCAGGAGTTTATGGGCTTAAGGTTTATGATTCGGGAGGCAGTAATGTTTTATTCGAATTAAGTGACACCCAAACCATAATTTCAGGATGGACAACAGGACAGACCACTCTTGCAAGTGGCACAACCAATATTATTCTGGATTCATCAAACAAGGCGATTTCCATTAACAGTGCTACATGGCAGACACAGGGTATTCAGTTACAGTATAACGCAGGAACCCCGAGAGCTTATATTGGAGATGGAGGTGTAACGGCTTCGGATTATTACTTCATGTTTGACGGGACTAATATAGCATGGAACGCAGTGGCAACATCTTTGTCAACGGCAGGACTGCTCACAACAACTTCAGCAAATATAGGGGGCTGGAATGTGGTATCAGGTTATATCTATAATCTTCAGTCGGGAACTCCGACAAGTTCACCCAATGACGGGCTTGTGCTTGCAAGCGGGAATGAGGCTCTTATAATATATGAAGATACAGCAAAACGTGCGGAAGTGGGTTATCTTTCAAGCGGTGTATATGGGATGAAAGCCTATGCAACAGACGGAACTACACCTATTTTCGAGGTATCGGATACACAGCAGATGATAGGAGGCTTTTATTTCACCGATACAACTCTTGCCTCGAATGCGACAACAGCCAATGCAAATGTTCTTATAGACGCAGGAAACAGCCTTTTAAGGCTCGGTTCCACAAGCGGTGATTATGTAACTCTTGACGGGGCTAACCAGAGACTGCGTTCATCGAATTATGTATCAGGCTTTGCTGGTGCTGGGTTTACTTTAGAGCCTGATTTACTTGAAGTAGGTAATATAGCTGCTAGAGGTATTATAAGAACTGCTGTATTCCAGAAGGATATAATTTCTGCTGTAGGTGGTAATGTTGCGATATTAGATGCTGATGTTTTAGACACTGATATGACAGCATTAGATGCCTCTACTTTAACAATAGAAGGTAATACAACTTTTGCAGTAAATGATATTCTCAGAATTAAAGATGGCACAAATGATGAATGGCTACTTGTTACCAATATCGGTTCTGCTCCTACATACACAGTCACTAGGGATCAGGCAAGTGCTTATGCAGCAGACAACAATCCTGCATGGACTGCTGGTTCTACAGTTGTTAATTATAAGCAATCAGGTGATGGTGGTGTTTATATGACAGCTTCTGATACAAATGCTCCTTATATGTCGATATTCGATCATGCTGGTGCTCCTTGGACTACTATTAATACTCGGTTAAGAGTGGGGAATCTTAACGGATTTCTTGATTATTCCTCTGATTTATATGGCATAGGGATTGGAGATATATCTAGTGACTACATGGCTTATGATACCACTAATGGATTAAGAATAAGTGGCACTTTATCTGTAACAAGCTTCCCCGATTTACCTTCCGATGAAAATCTTGTTGGTTATTGGAGTTTTGACGAGGGGCAGGGTACTACAGCCCTAGATGGGACAACTACTGCCAACAATGGGACAATATCTGGTGCTACTTATATTACTGGCACAAGTGGCACAGCTTTAACTTTTGATGGAACTGATGATTATGTTGAAGTACCTCATAACGCTAATCAGTTACTAACTACGGGTTTCAGTATTTCCGCATGGGTGGTAGCTGATAGTATAGGGGAGGGAAATGGTAGGGTTATAGACAAAAGTAATGGTGCCAATGGTGCTGGGGGATTTCAAATCGGTGCCAGCACCACTGGTGGAGACAATTTGTTTCTTAGGGTAAACGCAGGTGGTGTTGTAAGAAGTGGTATAGATTTTACATTCGGGGATGGGAATTGGTATCATATTGTAGTTACAGTTTCCGCATCCGCAGAAGTTACATGGTATGT
>Ga0209986_10004799_pt1 | contig 11375 bp, 12 predicted proteins | sample BlataG_FD_183168 | JGI IMG/M metagenome (GOLD analysis project Ga0209986, IMG submission 183168) | Deep subsurface microbial communities from Black Sea to uncover new lineages of life (NeLLi) - Black_00105 metaG (SPAdes) (version 2) | ecosystem: Environmental > Aquatic > Marine > Oceanic >...
ATCGAGGATCACCAGAATTCGCGTATGATAGTGGAACCGTTACGCCTGCTGGACAACGCACCGATCACCGATAGTGGGGGAGCGGTGGTGGTGACATCGGCAGAGAGAGCCAGAAACCTCAAGCATCGCCCTGTATACATAAGTGGCATGGGACAGGCCCACTCCGGAGAGTTTATGCGACCTTGGAGAGACCCACGATATCCCGAAGGTACTTTTGAGGGAGGTAAAGCCGCTGATATCGCCTTAAATATGGCTGGCATAACTCGTAAAGATATTGACGTCGCTCAACTCTATGATGGTTTTACAATCCTTGTCATTATAGAGCTTGAAGCCTATGGCTTCTGTAAACCGGGGGAGGGCGGCCCTTTCGTTGAGGAAGGAAGACTTGAATTGGGGCGTGAACTCCCATCCAACACGGCGGGCGGTTTGCTTTCTGAGGGCCACCTGATGGGGATGGGGCATATTGCGGAGGCGGTGCGACAGTTACGTGACGAGTGTGGGGAGCGACAGGTTAAGGATGCTGAGGTAGCATTCGTTTCCGGTTACGGAGGTGCTCCCCATGAGTATCCCATTTCATTTAGCTATTCCACTTTGATACTAACGAGGTGAGCTGGTGGCAGGCAAGTTCGAAGGTATAGAAATACCCAAACCGATACCGGCGCTGACAGAAGACTCGAAGCCATACTGGGAGGGTTGCAGGAGGCATGAATTGCTAGTTCAGCGCTGTCGAGATTGCGGTCATTATCGCTTTCCGCCCAGTGGACTTTGTCCTAAGTGCATGAGCATGAACACAGAGTGGGCCAGGGTCAGTGGCCAGGGGAAGGTATACTCCTGGACCATTTTCCACTACGTGTATCACCCCGCCTTTTCTAAGGACATTCCCTATAACGTAGCGATTGTGCAGCTTGAAGAAGGCCCTTTGCTTCACACGAATATTGTAGAATGTAGGAACGAAGACATTTTTATAGGCATGCCGGTAGAGGTTGTGTTCGAGGATATAAACGATGAAATCAGCCTGCCAAAATTCCGGCCCCTTTCTGAATGACGGATCATGTGCCCAGGGGCTTGAGGGCAGGTAAAGTGACTCTGGGGACGTATTAACATATACCTGAGGAGGCGAGAATAAATGGATTTCAGATTTACCGAGGAGCAGGAGGCCTTTCGCAACACCATTCGCACCTTTATCAAGCGCGAGACATCCCGCGAATTGGATCGGCAACTGGAGGAGGAAGGACGCTTCCCCTTTGAATTGGCAGACAAGATGGCCCAGACGGAACTCCTGGGCCTTCCCTTCCCGCAGGAATATGGCGGTGTTGGCGGAAATGTCATGGATTTCATCGTGGCCATAGAGGAGCTGGCATACGGGAGCGAGGCAGCCTGTGCGCTCTTTCTAGGTCCTGTTTTCTTCGCCGGCGAGATGATCCATCTTAACGGAAGCGAAGAGCAAAAGAAGGAGTACCTTCCGCTCATTTCTCAGGGGAAGCTGAGGGGGGCATTCGCTTTAACCGAGCCTGACGCCGGCTCCGATGCTTCTGCTATTACAACGAGTGCTGTCCCGGATGGGGATTATTACGTGATCAATGGTCACAAGACCATGATAACCGGGGTAGACATTGCAGATTTTATTATGACCTGTACCAAGACAGATAAAGAGTGCCGGAGATACGAAGGAATTACCATATTTATGGTGCCCAGCAATGCCGAAGGCCTGACGGTGCGGAAAATGAAGAAGCTGGGAAACAATATTCTCAGCACATGTGAAATATTCTTCGACGATGTACGGGTGCCCAAGGAAGCCGTAATGGGCGGTCCCGAAGGTCTCAACAAGGGCTGGTGGCAGATGATAAACAATCTGGACATTGAGAGGATAATGATTGCTGCGCTCTACACCGCCATCTCCCAACGTGCTTATGATGATGCACTCGCCTATGCCAAGGAGAGAAAACAGTTCGGACGTCCCATTTCTCAGTACCAGATGATCCAGCAACTGCTGGCGGATATGCTGGTTGAGATTCGCGCCTCCCGCCTGCTTACCTATCATGCGGGGTGGCTGAAGCAGCAAGGTGAGTTTTGCTCACTCGAATGCTCCATTGCAAAAATACACGCAACGGAAACGGCAAAGAAGGTTACCTTCGATGGGATGCAAGTGCTGGGCGGATACGGGTACATGATGGAATACGATATGCAGCGTTACCTGCGGAATGCACTTCTGGGAACGGTTGGAGGAGGCACGAATCAGATCCAGAGGCTCATCATTGCCAAGCTTGAAGGAATGATGTAGCCCTGAGCAACCTTCTTTTTCCATCTGATTAAGGGGGCTATGCCATGGAAGCGAGCATGCTGGAAAAGAGGCGCGTACCGAACTATTTTAAGAAGTTCTTGCATCTGGTCATTCGGAACCGCTCTATAAATACAAGGAATTTTATCGACCGCCTCGCAGAGGTATATGGAGATCGCCCCGTCTTCTTTCTGGACAGAGAGCTTTCATATTCTTTTTTTTCAGGTAGCGAGATCAGCTACCGGACCCTCTCTCAATTCACCAACCGGATCGGTAACGCACTTCTGCGGCTGGGGGTGAGTGAGGGGGATCGGGTGGGACTGATCACCTATAACCGGGTCGAGCTGGCCTTTGCTGAATTTGCCTGTATGAAAATCGGAGCTATTCCCGTCCCATTGAATTTCATGCTGAAGGCCAATGAGATCAAATATCAGATGGAAAACAGTGGCTGTAAGGTATTGCTAACCGACTACGATATCTTTCATAACAATATACAGGACCAGGGTAGGGTGCCTGCCATCGAAACATGGATCATGGTGACCGAAGGCGAGAAGCCCGCCGGGTTTTACTCATTAAGGGAGATCATGGAAGATGTCTCCGATAGTCTCAAGCCGGCCCCTCTTTCAAGCGAAGACGATGTGGTTATCATCTTTTACACCTCCGGAACCACCGGCGTACCGAGGGGCGCGATGCTAACCGACCGGAACATGATGTATACCGTGAGAAGGTATTGCCTTCTGCTTGGAATTCCACCCACAAACAGGAAGCAGCTTGCGCTGCTAGTGATGCCGGTAGCGCACACCAGCGGTCATCAGAACCTTCTGATCCTTCTGTCTATGGCGATACCCATGTATTTCGTGGGCCGCTTCGATCCAGCAGATATCCTTACCAAGATAGAGAAGTACCGTGTAACCTTCTTCGCCGGGATCCCAACAATGTTCAAGATGCTGCTTCAGGCAGGTGCAGAACAGCACGACCTTACCTCGATTCAACTATGGGGGGGCGGCGCTGACGCGTTCCCTCCCGACCTTGTCCGAAGGTTTCGAGAGCTGTCCAAGCGAAAAAAATGGGGGATAACCATCAAGCCTTTGTTCGTCCATGGCTATGGCATGGCGGAAACAGCGGGACATGTATGTATTAGCCCTCCCTGGGGGCCACAGTGCGCGGGATGGGTAGTCCCCGGAATTCATTACCGAATTGTCGATCAAGATGGAAATCCAGTAAAGAAAGGGGAGCCCGGGGAGTTGGAAGTCAAGGGGCCGAATATAATGAAGGGATATTGGAATGACCCCGATAAAACGGAGAATGCCTTTCGGGAAGGGTGGTTTCGTACCGGCGATATCATGAGAATGGGAAAATGGCGAGTGCTGGAGTTTGTTGAGCGCGAGAAGGACGTCATAAAATGCGCCGGATACAGCATCTTTCCCACCGAACTTGAGCACCACCTGTCAGAACATCCAAAGATTGAACGAGCCGTTGTAGTGGGAGTCCCTCACCCTATAAAGGGAGAGATGCCAGTTGCGGTTATCAAGCTCAAGGATGGAGAGCAGGCTACAGAGGAAGAGCTCCAGGTCTGGGCGGATGAACGAATCGCACCTTACAAGCGCCCGCGCAGGTACTTGTTTGTGGACTCCATCCCCATGACCTTTAGCCTCAAGCCCTTGAGAAAGGCTCTGCGCGAGGTTGCGATCCAAACCCTGGGGACAGATTGGGACACCCAGTAAAACTAGCGAGAATGGAGTCTTTTCCCAGCGAGAGACCTTGGAAAAGCTGGAAAGACGTGGCACACCGTCTGGAGAAGCTGGGACTCCTTTCAGGGTCCCAGAGCAGGAAAGCAGGACAGAGGCGCTCCATTGGCCAGAATTGAACGCAGGACTCGACTCAAGGCACCGGTCAGCGAGGTGTTCGCCTACATCGCTGATTTTCGGACCATAAAGGATTACAATCCATCTATCCTTCAGGTCGACAGTGTGGTAGACAGCCCTCCGGCAAAGGGCAGCCGTTACGAAATCACCCTTTCCATGTTCGGCAGGGAAATCCGGCCTGTATTGACCATCACAGACATGAAAGAAAATGAGCTGATCGCGACAAGGCTCGATTCCTTTATTCCCGCCATTGAGCAGCGCTTGTTTAAACAGGTGGGAAGCGAGACCGACTTTTTCTTTACCATCGAGTTCTCTTCAGGGTGGCCACTTATCGGGCCTCTGATAGATGCCATCCTGGTTAAACTTTTTGCCGGGCGCCAGGCTGATATGGAGGTACGGTTACTTGAAAAGCGATTCAACCCGTAAGTTGAACGGTGACCTAGCCAGTGAAACAGGATTTATATTTTTATTTGGGCCTAGTTTAGCGGAAGATATCACAGCGTGCTGATACCCTACCCAGCTTACTTCAGATGGACTCCTGCTTCACCAAGTGAATATTGTATCTTTGCGTTATTCTCCACGATTACCGACGCGATTGCCCCGGATATAATTTCTATTTGATACTTATTGAAGTGTGCGACATGCCCGGGACGCGTTCTCAATTCCTCGACCAACTTCGACTCAATATCTGCCTCTTCCATACCGAACGACATAACACTAACCTCCCTGAAGAACGCATTATCATTCTCAGCAACCATTTTCCTTGTAGCAAACTACTCAGTGTCACGGTAACCGTCTTATTGTCGCATACAACTAATTGCTATGAGAGGATAGGTGCGTTTATTCGATGACTGCACCCGTGCCTCATACGAGGGTCTGCACCTCAACTAGGGCAGAGCTAAAATGAGAACATGAACTGCCGAAAATCGCGAGTCTATCTTGTGATCTATGATCCTCTAGTGAACACCTTGAGGATAATTGTCTAGAGTGGTGCAGATGGGAGTAATATGATTGGAGTCGTACGACCTGGCCTTTGCCTCGGGGGCAGCCCACGGGGAAATCAATAGGATAAGAATCAAGATGGAAGATAATACAAAAAAGTTGAGCCGTCTTTCTACTCAAGTGTCACTCTCATTAATGAGTAGTTTCGCCTCCGCCCCGCCGCTTGTTTACTAAGTCGGGAAAGGCCCTGCGAGGATGTGTGTCTTGTCCGAGAGTCGCCGTCATCTACTTGGCTTAGATTCTATTACCGACAGTTCTCCGCTGTCAATCAATTTATGCACCACATCGTGAGAATGCGTTATCAAGCTTTATAACTCGGGTTAGCCGGGTGCATGCTGGGGGTATTCGTTATTATTCAGAGATTTGTGGCTATTCGATGCATTCACATGATTCTAATAAGAATGTGAATTGGATGGACGTAGGTTATTTGAGAACTAAAGAGATCAAGAGCTATATACGATTCAAACCTGAGCTTAAACAGATTTCGGGGGAGGAATGACTTTTAGAGGTATATCAATCATATCATGGCCTTCTATAACTGCGTGTACAGAATATGAGCCATGTTTTGGAAATTGAACCATACCGAATTGCATTGCTATCCTAGCTTTACTCTCTATGCCTTCAACTGGCTTAGGTATCGGGAACTTCCCATTAATCTTGGGAATGATTTCCTTTCCATCTTCATCAATCAAAGATACACTAATTTTCTTCTCCCCGACTTCTACTACGTTTGCTCTTACTTGAAATACAAGGAAGAAGGAAGGATGTCTAGCGGGTACACTAGAAGCATAAATGGTATCAAAACCTATACCGAGCGCATTAATCTTATTTGTCACTTCGGCATAGTCACAAATAAATGCAAAGTCTATCTGCATGCCGTTACTTCCTTTTTAATTATCTCGTTGGGTTGCTTCCGTTCTTCGTATCCTAATGGCATTAGCTGTATATAAAAGGCGACATCTCTTCCACCATACAGATTGGCATAAGTATCTTGGTACATTGTATAAATAGGGACTCCTTCGCTACTTAGTATTACTGTGATTTCATCTGCCTCAGGAAGACTATCAAGATTTACGCCCTTGCTTACTGAGAGTAGTTCTACCCCAACAGGTTTATTATCAGAGGAATAATCAATACGTCTATCTTCATCTAGGTCTTCGCCATGCGAATACTTATCAGAGCTTAGATAAACGTAGATTGCATCCGCATCTCTGTCATACTTGTATTTCACTAACTCTTCTCCTTAATAATCAGCTACCGTTATAATTACTTTAGGATCGCTTGTTTTTGCTTTCACTACTACCTTAATATGTCTCCCATCGGGGAGGTCGGCTCTATATATCATGTTATCTGACCGGTCTGGGTAAGACGTGTGATAATGCTTCAGGCAATACATTACATCATCGTGTGATATGTTTCGCTCAAGTCGCCTATCACGAGCATGGCGAGAGTATTTTACCATTACATAGGGCTAGTGCTTCACTGATAATATTTGCTAGGTTGTAGGTATATCTTAGTTATAATACATCACGCTGTCAAGGGAATAGCTAATTAAAGCGAATCTTTGCCTGTCAAGGCTGTGGGCTGTAAGAGAGGAGCTATCTATCATGGGTAGCCCCCCATAATCTGCCTGGCTGGGCAGTAACAAGCATATGTATGCCAGAGATGGCAATGAAATGGGAAGCCCCCAAATTGTGGCAGTCATTTATAGGAGGGCCTATCTTCATTCCCATTTTGAGCTTATCCCATTACCCCATTTTCTTGGACATGATATTCATGTACAGGGCTTTGGTATTTATTGGGGGCAGCGTTTCCTCCTCTTTTTTCTGTAACTGGATAGCATCCAATGTGCAATTGGCGACACAATTCCCGCAGCCGATGCAACGGTCACGGTTAACTGTAGCTACGTCATTCTCCATCGCCAGGGCATCTAACTGGCATAGGTCGACACAGGTCTCACAACCATTGCACAAATCAGGGTCCACCTTGGCATAATAATTGGTTGCATATAATTCTGCCGGGCAGGGGAATTTTTTTAATGTTGTCAGAATTGCACAGCAATCTCCGCAGCAGCAGCAAATATAATGCGGCCGCTGTGAGTTTTCCGGTTGCAGCACTAACCCCGCTTCTTCGGCCTTCTTTAAAATGGCAAAGGCTTCCTCCTTGGTGATAGAGCGGGCAAGTCCCAAATTGAGGTGATGCTCAGCCGCACCACGAAATATCAGACACGTCTCACGAAGGTCAGTCTGCCGGCAACTTTCACCAATAAGGTCCTTGGCCTGTCGGCAAACGCAGTTAGCCACTGCAATTTGACCGTCTATGCTATCGATAATCTGTCTCACATTGTCGTACGTGCTGACGTTATGTTCATAAGTAATACTTTTCTCTATCGGGATGGTGCGCAACTGGGTGATTTTGGTCCTGTATAATTCCTGGCCAAATGCTTCATCGAGATACTGCAGCATGTCTTCGGTAAAACCCTTGGTGAGCCGCTCCACCTGCAATTCGAATATTCCTACAGCGAGCATTGCATTTCCATAGTATTTCTCATCATCTTTCTTACTTGTTAAAATGGTCCCTTTATAGACCATCTGGTCCAAAACTCGCTCTAATTCCTCGATAGACATTCCAGTCTCTTTAACACGTTTGTTAATTTGATTCAGTGGCTCTGGTATCATGGGAAGTTGTGTTGCTATTTTTGCCTCTTCTGGAGTGAAGAGGTGTTTCAATATACGAATTTCAACACCTGATTCCGTCGGCGGGTAACCGATGGGCAGCTCATCTAAGTGTTTTTGCAAGGCTCGATAAACCTGACTCTCAGTGGTCATTTTATTCTCCTCTTGTAATTTCGCTCAAAAGCTAAAAGGACAGACTCTGCTTTCCCCGGATCCGCCTGGCTGGGCTATTTCGTCTTGGTTCTCTTCGATTTGCGTCGGTTGGCCTTCTTAGGGTGCACTTTATCCTGCGCCTTATCGCGGAATCCCTTCATTCGAAACCAGGATGGAGTGCGATAACCTTTCATAGGTTCTCCGCCTTAACTCAGATTGAGTCTCTGTCCCAAGCCGCCTGGCTCTGCTGCTACACTTGCTGCTCGCTCTCCTTCGACCACTCCTGCATCATCTTCTTTACCCGCTCTGCGAGCTTTGGGTTTGACCGAAGTCTATCAATGAATATGGGGCAGCCCTCAAGAAGCGAGTTTTGAGCCGCTGTTGCCATGCTCGACAGGAGCTGCGATATGCTATATGGTGTTCCCGTCATTGACGTACCGGGCATTGAAGACTCCATTTGCCTTCTCAGGTCTTCTTCCGTCACCCGTATCGGTAGCACGCAGTTCTTATACCAGGAGCAAGTCTTGCACTGGATTAGTGCTTGTGCTTCATCGAAAATATCGCTCATGTTTAACCTCCTCCCCAATTTGTCTGTCCGGGCTCCTGGCGCTATTATAGCATTGTCAGGCTTCGCTGGGCAGCCTCAAAAAAGAGGCTAGCGGGCAATTGCCTGCTAGCCTACCCCTGAGTGAACTGCACCTGAGAATAATAAGAACTTAGCGGTTTGACCGGTGAATTTCCTTTCCACTTTCTATGCGCCGCCGACGGGCATCGCCATCACCGGCATACAGGTGCATATGATAGGCAACAGTAGGGAACCATTGACAACGGCCATGCGGGGCTCTACGATGTCCCCACCAGCTATCAGCGCACAATTTGCCTAGCTCTAATGAAATAGATGAACTCTCCAATATAGCTTCCTTTTAGAGCCGGGGCACCTCTAATCTCACCGGTCGTCAGCAACCGGGACATCCAACAACGAGGGATCAGCTTTTCTGACAGCATTTGTTATCCTATTGCTCAGTGGATCGAGCAGGGGTTCCATTTTTACCAGAGCATATAGCGTGAGCTCCAAAACGGGGAGAAGTGCTTTCATCAGTGGATTGGCCATTTGAGCCAAAGGCTCCAGAAGTCTTGCCGTGGCTCTGGTAAAGGGGCTAAGCAATCTGACCATAGCGTCCAAAGGTGCTAGAGCTATTACTAGGGCACTCCTCCCGTTTGTCTGTTCGTTTGTCCTATAGTGATCGAAGCGCTCGTGCTCCCAGTTGTAATAGTATCTTAGAAACATCCGCAACCATTTTGTTATGATGGTTGGATCCTGTCTGATCGATTGTAGAACGCTCTTTACCAGCGGAGTGCTTGCGTGGGTAAGAAGCCCAAGACCAAATTGGAAGTGTACCCGTGACCGTAATTCCCTTCGATCATGGCTTTCTTGCGCTTTACGCAGTTTCCATCTGCCAGTGCAGGTAATTACCCATTGAATGATAGGGTGCGCCTTTATCCTTGTATCATACCTCCTTAGAAACGCGGCTGAGGTGTCGCCAGCTTCTATCGCCTCTATCGCGATGTCGGCCGCAATGTCGGCGGAAAACCAAGCACACGGTACCCCATCACATAATCCGGTGCTTTCGAGTCCGGCGGCATCTCCAGCAAGTATCATACCATCCGTGTAGTTGGGCATATTTCGCAACCTGTCATCCAGACCCACAAATATCTCAAATCCCTCAAACATTTTTGCCCTGAGTTTGATATGGGGAGCAACTTCGTCCCGCCACCAGGGGAGCTTCGTAGTGATGTTCTTGTGGTACTCGTCAAACAACTTCTTCAGATTGGGTGCTGTGTCATCGTCCATTCTCAGGCACTGATCCTGCATCCAATGGATACTATTTCTGTAGGGCCATACCATCAGCCCATTGCCATGGCCCAGAGGAGGAGCTAGGTGCTGCTCGTCAAATGCCCAGCAGAATCGCAGTGTATGTCCGAAAACCCTGTCTACAGCCTCTTTCGGCATCTCGTAGTCGTACGTATCTGCCAGAGAAATTACCTCAGCCGGGTATCTGTCTCTCACTCCGGCCCTTACCGCCAACAGCCCCTGTGAGCCCTCGCAGTCAATAACGATTTTGGAACCTATTCTTTCCCCTTTGTCGGTAACTATGCCTCTGATATGTCCGTTTACTCTTATAAGGTCTATAACTGTTGTGGAGGTCCTGAGTTCAGCCCCTGATTCCATAGCCTTTTCTGCCTCCCATGCACAGAACGGCTTGCAGTAAGCGTTGTAGCCAAAAGCAAATATCGGTGACAGTGGCTTCGGTATCCTCAGCTCAACTATGTCTATATCTTCTTTCTCTATGTCATAGACGACATAGTTCCTTATTCCATCTGAGGGCCTTTCTATTGGAGGATTGCCGTCTCGTATGAAAGCTGGCCCAAATAGGAAGCCATAAATTGGTATGGTGAGCCCGGATATTACCTTTTCTCCAACATTCTCAGCCCTTTCCACCATCAGGGTTTTCAAGCCAGCCTCGGCACATTTTTTGGCCGCCACGGGACCACCAAATCCAGCTCCAACAACAATCACATCATATCCCTGTTCCATCACATCTACCTGCCACGCCAGTAATTTTATCCCCAATCGCTCCTGTAACCAGTGCCTCCAGGTGGCCAAGAGAATTCAATTGCCCCTTCTAAACATACATACCAACAAGAAGCACACTCCATGCACTCGTCAAGGCTTCTCACTCTAGCTTTCTTGCTCACGATCTCAAAGCAGTTCGCCAAACAGACTCTCAAGCAGTCACCACAGCCTGTGCATTTCTCCTTGTACACCCTGATAAAATCTCCCGTCTCTCCGACCCATTCTGCACCTGGAAATCTTTCCGATGTTCTTTTATCTTCACTCACTTTGCGCCTCAATGTCATCTCATGTTTAGGTGTTTGGGTAGAGTTTACCACTTTCCTTAGCAATCCGCATTAGAATGAGACCAAAGGCTCCCAGAAGTGTTGTCAGCATGGATTCGCTTCGTAGCCAGTGTACCGCGCTGATAATTTGTTATTTTTATCAACCTGACCCTTGCTAATAGCAATAGGAAAGAGCTACAATCCCATAGTTCCATATTTGAAGCACTATTCAAATGGATCACCATCTCTGCAGCCTTTTTCCCAATGACAAGGCGGGGAGCTTCGCCCTCGCACTGAGCTGGAGCACTACTTGTCAATTCAAGATTTAGGTCTCGCACTTTAGGTTTTAAGGGCATGCAGCTCTCGAATTGAACGTTGTAGCGGATTGTTACCCCACCTTCCTTCAAGAGGCAAATCCCTTCCCAAAAGCGGCCATTTAGGCTCCTGCCAGCACAACCTCCCTTTCCAATCTTTTTAACTACTTCATGAACGCACAACGCTTGC
>Ga0209986_10004802_pt1 | contig 11369 bp, 10 predicted proteins | sample BlataG_FD_183168 | JGI IMG/M metagenome (GOLD analysis project Ga0209986, IMG submission 183168) | Deep subsurface microbial communities from Black Sea to uncover new lineages of life (NeLLi) - Black_00105 metaG (SPAdes) (version 2) | ecosystem: Environmental > Aquatic > Marine > Oceanic >...
AATCGTCTCCTCAATGCCCCGGCCGTCCTTCAATACGCGATCGGCACCCATTGCCCTAGCGATTTCCATCCTTCTTTCGTGCCGGCACAGGATGACAGCCAAGCGGGCCCCTTCAGCTTTAGTCACACCGGCGGCCATGAGGGCGATGGGACCATCGCCCACAATAAACACGCTTTTCCCGGCCAGGTCTTTATCGTAATCCCCCAGGGCGCAATAGACGGCATTGCCCAGAGGCTCCTGGATGCTGGCTGTTTCGGGCGGCAGTTGCGGGCTGTTCTTCCAGAGCACTCTTTCCGGAATAGTGAAGTACTCGGCAAAACAACCGTTACAGGTCAGGCCGAATATCCTGCCTGTTTCACAGATATGTCTTTGATCGTTCCGGCACTGAACGCACTCTCCGCAGTAAATATGGGTTTCCGCTGAAACATGGTCTCCCACCTTGAATCTCTCGACTCCTTTTCCCACCTCAACAATTCTACCTGCGAACTCGTGACCCAAGATCTGGGGGACGTTCTTAATGTAGACACGCGCTCCAGGATCCCAGGCGTAGATATGGACGTCGGTGCCGCAAATGGAGCCGGCCATCAGTTTAACCAGAACCTCACCGGCTCCAGGCTCAGGAACATCTAGGTCGACCAGTTCCGCTCCGGGAGCTTCTCGGGTCTTGACTACTGCTTTCATTCTTGCCACCTCTTTTTAGTCAGTTAGGCTGTCACGTCTCATTTCAGTTCCAGACTCAGATTCACACCTACTATCGCCGGAATTCTTGACCTGCCAACTTCGTAGTGCCCCGATTCCATCGGGGCACCGCATTCTCACACATCCTGAGCAACCTGAGCGCGCTTTCCAGGCGTGGCCCTTCGAGAACACACAAACCGCATCGGGGCCGAGTACCCTAATATGAAGGGGCATATTGAGTTCTCAGTTTTGGCTAAGGAAGGCGATTCAGCAGGAGACATCAACCCAGTCACGAAAAAAGGTTCTCCCCCTGTAAGGTATGCGATCAGGCGCGATTTCGTCGATGAGGAGTGTGGGCCCCACGAGGGGCATCATAGCTGATTAGAGGGACTATGTCAAGGCGGGGGCGGGATGGTTACGTGAGCAATGCTTCGGCTGTCTCCCTGTTTCTCTACCTCACAATGACGCCGTTCTTGATCACCCTCTCCACGAGGTTCATGCCGAACCAGTAGGGCAACTGCTGATGATTGGGGATGTCCAGGATGATTATGTCGGCATTTTTGCCGACCTCGATGCTGCCAACCTTGTTGCCTCGGTCCAGGGCATACGCGGCATTGATGGTGGCAGCACTGATGGCTTCAGCCGGGGTCATCTTCATCTGGCGACAGGCTAGGGCGATGATCATCTGCATCGAAAGTGTGGGACAGCTTCCCGGATTGAAATCGCTAGCCAAAGCGATGGGCACTCCGGCGGCAATGAGCTTTCGGGCCGGAGCATACCTGGCGGCCATCAAGTGGAAGGGAACGCCCGGCAGGAGGACTCCGATAGTTTTCTTCCCCGCCATCAGTTCCATGCCCCTTTCGGAAATGTGCTCGAGGTGGTCGATTGAGACAGCTCCCAGCTCTACTCCCAGCTCCGCGCCACCGATATCGTTGAATTCACCGGCGTGTAGCTTGAGTCTCAAGCCGTATTCCTTCGCTTTTTCCAGGATTGTCCTGGCCTCCGACGGGGAAAAGGCGCCCTCTTCCACGAAAACGTCGCAGTACTCGGCCAGGCCTTCAGTTTTCACCCTTTCGAGCATGCCCAGAACCAGTTGAACATAATCGTCCCTCCTATGCTGATGCTCCTTGGGAAGCGCATGAGCCCCCAGAAAAGTGACGACAACATCAACAGGCTGAGAGTCCTTTAGCCTGGCAATGATCTTCAGCATTGCGAGCTCCGACTCTTCCGAAAGGCCGTAACCCGTCTTTATCTCGGCGGTGGTCGTGCCGAAAGTGAGCATCCTGTCGAGGAAGACCTGAGCTCGCTCCAGGAGAGCTCCCGGCCAGGCCAGGGCCTCTCTGGTCTTCTCAACTGTGCTGAGAATCCCGCCATCGCCTTGCATGATCTCCAGATAGGACCTGCCCTTGATTTTCTGGACGAACTCATCCTCCCTTGAACCGCCGAAGACCAGATGGGTGTGACAATCTACAAACCCGGGCAGGACAACTTTGTTCCTGGCATCGATCACCGTTTCTGCCCGGCCGAACCTGGCGGAGATCTCATCTGTCCCGCCTACGGCGATAATCTCCTTGCCTTCTATAGCCACAGCCCCATTCCTGATAACGCCCAGGTCCTCCATTTCCGTTCCGGTTTTGGGGCCGCCCTTTGCGCTTCGAACGGTCACCAGTTCAGAGGCGTTCTTTATCAAGACCTGAGCTGTCATTTGGGGATGTCGACCCCCTTCTGTTTGGCCGTTGTCATGGCGATCTTATAACCGGCATCGGCATATCTGGCCACGCCAATGCCGGGGTCAACCGTGAGCACCCTTTCCAGTCTTCTCTCTCTTTCTTTAGTGCCGTCGGCTACGATGACCATTCCGGCGTGCAGGGCATAACCTATGCCCACTCCACCACCATGATGGAAGGAAACCCAGGAAGCTCCGTTGATAGCGTTCAGAGCGAAATTGAGAAGCGGCCAGTCGGCAATGGCATCGGAGCCATCCAGCATGCCCTCGGTTTCGCGATTAGGAGAAGCCACCGAACCCGTATCCAGATGGTCTCTGCCGATAACAACCGGCGCCTTGACCTCTCCCCGTGCCACCAGGCGGTTAATCGTCTTGCCAAACTCAGCCCGGTCGCCATACCCCAACCAGCAAATCCTGGCCGGCAATCCCAGGAAGGGAACCTTGTTCTGAGCCTGGCGAATCCATCTATGAAGAGGTCTGTCCCCGGGAAAAGCCTCCAGGACGGCTTTATCCAGAGTCAGAATATCCTTGGGGTCCCCGGATAGGGCTGCCCATCTGAAAGGGCCCTTGCCCTGGCAGAACAAAGGCCTGATGTAGGCCAGCAGAAAACCGGGATAGAGAAACACTCCCTTTTCATCTCTGACCCTGAGACCGCCGATTTCCGCCTGCTGGCGCAGATTATTCCCGTAGTCAAAGCAGATGGCGCCCTGCTTCTGCATGGCCAGGATTGCTTCGACATGCTTGACGATTGATTCATAAGCCCTTCTCTTGTAATCTGCCGGGTTCTGCCGACGCAATTCCTCCACTGCTGCCAGCTTGCCCGCAGGAACATAGCTCCAGATATCATGGGCCGGTGTCTGGTCGGTGACGATATCAGGGATGGCCCCCATTTTCACAAGCCGTGGATGAACCTCAGCGGCATTGCCCACCAGCCCCACCGAAAGCGGCACTTTCTTTCTCCTCGCTTCCTCTATCCAACCTAAGGCCTCCCTGAGGTCTGCCGTCATGCGGTCACAGAATCCTTCCCTGATCTTCCTCTCGATTCTCTCCGGTCTGACCTCAACATCCAGGATGACCGCCTCATTCATGGTGGCGGCCATGGGCTGAGCGCCGGACATGCCGCCCATGCCGGCGCTGAGAACAAACTTCCCGGCAAGAGAGTCCTTGCCGAACTCTTTAGCGGCCAGGGCGGCCAGGGTCTCGTAGGTTCCCTGCAGAATGCCCTGGGTTCCGATGTAGATCCAGGAGCCGGCCGTCATCTGGCCGTACATGGTCAAACCCATTTCGTCATACCGATCGAAGTCCTCCTGAGTTGCCCATTTGGGAACGATGTTGGAATTGGCAATCACAACCCGGGGCGCTTCCTTATGAGTGGGAGCAACATAGACTGCCTTGCCTGACTGAACGCAGAGTGTTTGCTCATCTGTGAGGTTCTTCAAAGCTCTGACAATGCGATGATATTCCTTCCAGTTCCTGACGGCCCTTCCCTGCCCACCGTAGATAATGAGTTCCTTCCAGTCCAGGGCAACATCGGGATTCAGGTTGTTCCTCAGCATGCGCAGGGCCGCCTCCGCATCCCAGTTCTTGCATTGCAGTCTTGTACCGGTCCGGGCCCTCACCGGTCTCTTTGGTCTCAAATCCATATACATTGGCCTGGCCATATCTACCTCCCTTTCGATGTGTAAGTCACTATTTGAACTGACCCAGAAGAGAAGGCCCGTCAATGCAGCCGCGCTGCAACTTCATCTACTATCTTTCCGGCCAGAGGCTCGGGACAAGAAAACTCCTCGGCTTCCTGCAACACCTCTTTCTCGTAATGCTCATCCTTTATGGAGACCAGATTGACTTTCACATTGAGCAAGGCTCCCTTGACGGCTGCTTCTGCCATCTTGGCCGCCACGCCGATATCGGTGACGATATTAGGATTACAGTTCTCCAGCAACGCTCCGGCCAGCTTTAGAACCCCGTAGCTATGTCTTGCCGTTTGCAGGGGAACCTCGGTGGCTTGTTTCAGGTCTCCTGCGGCGAAGGCCTTGGCGTCTTCGTCAATCAGTCGTGTCAAGGCATTCATCAACCTGCGGGATTCTGCAGAGATGTCCTTGTTGCGCGAAAACTCGGCCGCCATTGAAACAAGAGCGGCCGCTAATGCCCCGGCAAGTGCGGCCACAGAGCCCCCGCCGGGCGTGGGCTTTCTGGCTGCCAGTTCCTCGAGGAATCCTTCGATGGTCAACTCCTGACACATGCCTGGTCCTCCTCAATCAGATACTCGATTATCTTCTCCCCGGGGTTGAAACGCCGCTCCGAATCGAGTGCCAGATTCTTCACTGCGGCCCCGATGAGTTTCTTCTCCGCCTTTGCTCCTGGCTCATAGAATCTGCCCGCGTCGAGAATCGCTTCTTTGGGAATCAGCCCCACGATCTCGCTATTACGAACGCTTGCGCCACCCAGCTCAGCCAGACTCTTTATTGTCTCAAAGACGAAGTGCATGGGAGCGACCTTGTAGTTAGTCAGGTTCATTGATACCTGAGCCACACTCGGCTCTTCCAGAAGAACACCCACCGCCTGGACCGTCTTGAAGATCCCCGGTATCCTGATTTTCCGGCCTTCATCCAGAGTTGCCATCCGGCCCGACTCGCGAATAATCCTGGCTATCCTGCGGGCAATCTCCCTGTCAGTTGTGCTCAGATAGACGTTGTAGGCAATCAGGAACTCCCTGGCCCCGATAACGGCGGCGCCGCTTCTTTCGTTGAAAACGGCGGGGCCGTAATCCGGCTGCCATCGGGAATCCTTCAGTTTCTCCGCCAAACCTTCATATTCGCCGGCCCTGATGGCGGCCAGGCTTTTTCTCTGCGGTGATTCTGCGGCTTCCTCGTAAAGATAAACAGGGATCCTTAGTTTCTCTCCCACCTCTCTGGCCAGCTCATTGGCCAGAGCAACGCAATCTGCCATGGTGACATTCTGAACCGGCACAAAAGGACAGACGTCGCAGGCGCCCAGTCTCGGGTGCTGTCCCCTGTGTGCGGCCATATCGATGATGCCCGCTGCCCTGGCAATCGCGTGGAAAGCGGCTTTTTCCACCGCTGCCGGCTCTCCCACGAAGGTAAACACGGTACGGTTGTGATCGGCGTCGGGAGCCACATCCAGGAGCTTCACGCCAGGAACCTTCTGCACCTCGGCAGCGATCTGCTCAATCTTGCCGGTATCTCTGCCTTCGCTGAAGTTCGGTACGCACTCAACGAGCTTCCTCATCAGAGGCCCGCCTCCTTCAGCAACACACCATCACGAACAAGCTCGCAGAGCTTCTCGATATCTTCAGCCAGGACCCGGCTTTTCTGAGAAGGGGAAACATGTCTTCTCACGATCTCATGAATCTTCGCTAGTGGCGACTGCTCCGGCAATGGCTCGCGGAAGTCCAGAGCCTGAGCAGCGCAAAGAATCTCGATGGCTATGACATACTCCGTGTTCCTACAGATCTGCCATGCTTTTCTCGCCGCCCAGGCGCCCATGCTCACGAAATCCTCCTGGCCGGCTGAAACCGGTATGGAATCGACGGAAGCCGGGTGAGCCAGAGTCTTGCTTTCCGAGACCAGGGCGGCGGCACTATATTGAGTGATCATCAGGCCCGTGTCCAATCCCTGGTCCCGGGCCAGGAACAGGGGGAGTCCGTTAGCACGCGAACTTAACAGCTTGTCTATCCTTCTCTCCGAAATGCCGGAAACAGTGCAAAGGGCAATAGATAGACTATCGGCTGTGTGAGCCAGAATCTGGCCATGGAAGTTACCGCTTGCCTGGCGAATCTCAGGCTTTTCTCCTTCTCTTGAAATCCAGGGATTGCCTCCAAAAGAGTTGATCTCAATGTCCACAACGTCTCCGGCCTTGAGAAGAGCCTCCCTGAAAGCGCCATGGACCTGAGGAATACATCTTAAGGAATAGGCATCCTGTAAGGAGCGAGCTGAGCTTCGGCCCCCTTGCTGTGGAAGAATGCGCGTCAGATTGTCGGCGGTTGCGAGCTGCCCTGGATGCGGCCTTAGTCGCTGGAGTTCGTGTTGAAAGGACTCAGTACCGCAACCCAGCGCCACAATGGTCATGGCGGCGGCCGCGTCAGCCGTTCGAATTAAGTTGTCAGAGCGGAAGACCAGGAAGGCTAGAAAACTGGTCATGAGACTGGTACCGTTAAGCAGGGCAATGGCTTCGCCCATCTGCAATTCTGCGGGCTCTAATCCGGCAACGCCCAGAATCCGCTGCGGGTCCCTGCCGATTAAGGCCAGAGCGATGTGAGCTTGAGGAACCAAGTCGCCGCTTGCTCCCAAAGAGCCTATGGCCGGAACCACCGGGATGATGTTCCTGTTAAACATCTCAATGAGGAGTTCGAGCGTTTGCAGTCTTATGCCGCAATATCCCTTCTTGAGATTAACGATCATGTGCAGCATTATGCCTTTGACTATTTCGGCTTCCAGGGGCTGACCTATGCCACAGGCATGGCTCATGATCAGATTCTCCTGGAATTCCTCCATTCTGTCCTCGGGTATACGTCTGTTCAGAAAGGCGCCCACTCCGGTGTTTATCCCGTAATAGGATTTGCGGGGATTGGCCTTCAGGATATCCTCAAAGGTCTTCCTGGACTCTCTGATTCTCTCCCTTTCCCTTCCTGTTAGCCTGATTAGCTTTCCCCCACGGCACAGATCGACAAATCTGGCATAGTGCAGTTCATTTGCCATCATGTAACTCCTCCACAAGACGTTCTTGACCCGCGCACTATAAGAGAAACAGCCATCTTAATCAACTGCATGCGGGGACACCGTGCTTATTCCTGTTGCGTATTCTGGGTCCCTACAGAAAGAGTGGCTTTCTTCCCACTCCCTGTAAATGTGATTCTGCAGAAGACTGCGTGTCCCAGCCCGTACGTTCCTGCTCAAATAAGAAACAGAGTTTCGCGAACTTCAAGATGAAACCTCGACACTGCTCCGCAATTCCGTGCCTTGCTGAAATATACGATAGGCAGAAAGCACTGAGAGCAATCGCCTCACCTCAGAAGCATTATAATCCCGAAGACCTCTCGTTTCAATACAGGTTTCGGTGCCCTTTCGGTGCTAAGGTGCTCTCCCATCCGAAATCGGCCGCTACGAGCCGAAATCTGCGCAGAGATCACCCTTCTCAAGCCAGGTACCATCTCAGGGCACTGCTATGGCTATTGACATCCTACAAGCGAATAGTTTACTATCTGTCACGAGAAAGGAGGGTCGAATGCAAGCATACTGTATGAAGTGCCGTGCCAAGAGGGAGATAAGAAACCCCAGAAGCATTGTCATGAAGAATGGCAGACCGGCGACCCAGGGCGTCTGCCCGACCTGTGGCACCAAAGTATTCAGAATCGGCAAGAGTTAGGTGTGCTACTAGACAGGATGGCAGAAGTCAAAAGGGCTGGATTCACCCAGCATAGAGGTATCCAGCCCTTTTGTATTGCGAATCGCTCCTAACAAAGGCTTGCCACCCGTAGGTTAGCGCCACTCCACTGCGGGCATTATTCTGTATGTCGTTATTCTGGGCTCTTCCGTCAAGAGGGCCCCTTCTGGTCGGAGCAGATCTTTGGTTATCCTCGACTCCTGCCATGTCTTCCAGTTTTCAAGAGTCTCCCATGTGCTTGCCAGGGCGATGACCGTGAAATCCTTCTCGCTGACAAGGGCCTCAGCACTCACGAAACCCGGATACTGCATGGCATGTGAAGTCAGCTTCCGTAACATGGGCTCTAGTTCTTCATCGCTCCTCACCCTGTATCCTACTATACCCTTGATCATGGCCGCCTCCTTCTACTACGCCTGCAAGGCTAAGTCTCAGTCCTCCTGCGACTATTAGTTGGCTTCTCGCCAGCCCACTGACCTGTTCTCAGCTTATCACATCGTAGACGATACAACAAGTCTCAACGTGGCTCGTCCACTGGGCCTAGCCATCCATTCAGATCGAGGGCACTGAACATCAGTCAGAACCATCTTCTCGCCAAACAGGCGGTTGCCGGCGTGTTGATTGTCATTCATATTCCCTGGGAACAGCGCAGATCATAACTAGGTTTCGGTTTTGGGAAGAGTTCTTGTATTGATGTTTCTCTCCGGGTAAGACCAGGGCAAAGTCACCTTCTCTTACCGCATGTTCCCCATCCTCAGTGACCAGAATCCCTTGGCCGTCTATCACATAATTCATGTGTTCATACGGATGCCGGTGAAACGGGGTATGACCCCCTGGCTCAATGGTAAAGACGCGGAATGAGAATGCCGGAGCTCCATGTTCTCTGGACAGGGGAACCTGCTTATAGATGCCCTTGGCCCCTTCCATTTCAGGAATGGTTTCTGCCACCTTACTCAACCTGGTTACATGCATTAGGACCTCCTTAGACGGACTAAAACGGCCGTAGCCCTTCAGTTCAACTTGCCCACGGCTGCCAGATACATAACAAACTCTTCGTGACCGTCGAGATTCAGCAACTGGTCCATCAACTCCTGGTCATAGGCAGCCACCGCACATGTCCCGGCGTCTATCGCTTCGCAGGCCAGGTACAGATTCTGACATACATGTCCGGCATCCAGGAGGATGACCTTGTGCGCAGCCAGACCGTAGCGCCATTCGGTTCTGTAAGGAATTGCCGACCAGAGGAAAACTGTGGCAGCATCCGCCATCCAGTTTTGCTGGAAGGCTGCCCGGGCTATCCTCTCTGCTGCCCTGTCATCCCTGTACTCTACCAGAAGCTGGTGCTCAAGCGGCAGATATCTATAGAAGCCTCTATCCAGACCTTGCACATTGAGAACACAGAGATAGGTTTCCAGGGCATGTCGGTTGCCAGCCGAGGGCACAGTCCTGCGAGCAGGACCGGCAGCTGATTGCTCCCGTATGCCCTGAGTCGCCCAGAGAAGGAACGATAGCTCCTCTAGTGTGAGCGGGCTCTTGGCGAATTGACGGCGGCTCTGGCGATTGGCTATGGCGAACAGCAGATCTACCCGCGGCAGCGTCCGGAACTCATCGCGAGGAATCAGGTCAATCCGTTCTGCATCGGGTGAATACGGTTTCTCAAGAGGCGGCGGCGGAACTCCCAGGCTCTGGTCGGTTCTTGAGAAATCGATCGTCTTCCGTACACTGTCTTTCAGGAAATTACGGTACCGCTCCATCGAAGATTCCTGCATACTTGTACCTCCTGCTCCTGATATCCTGGAATCGCGAAAACAGCCAGTGCCTCTGTATGCTAACACCCCGGTATCGGCGTTAGCAAATGGACTGTGTGACAGCAGTGTTCAGGATATGCTATAGAGATGAGAAGAGACAATCCGCCCGATTGCCACGGAGGGCGGCGGGAGTAGGTAGCAGCAACTCACTAACCACGAGCCAGGATATCCTTGACCTGCCCGGCGAAAGACTCGCTCCTGGCATCTCCGGTGACAAGCTGAATCTGCTCTGCCGAGGACACGCCCAGTCCCAGCGCAGCGGCCCGCGCAATCTGCTCTTGTTCGAAAATACGGCCGCGGCTGACCTCGGGTGTCGTGCCCAAGAGACGGAGGATCGCCACTCCCACAGCGTCGATGGCCACCCTGTCGCTGCCGGCCAGCATGACCCGTGCCTCCACCCTGGTGCCGCTGGCAGGCCCACCGCCAAGGAAGGCCTCCACGCCATCCAGGACCACCAGGTCGGGCGAATAAGCTGTGTTGATCTCGGCAATCATCTGCCGCTGGTACGGGGAGGAGTGAAGTTCCTTCATATAGGGATAGCCCGCCAGTGGGACAAGGCCTACCGCGTTCTTCAAGGAGAGGGTGAAATGACCGCCGTAGGCATGCGTCTTGAGACAGCAGGTCTGGACGATGGACTCCGCCTCGAGATAGATGCGCGGAAAGAGAAACCCCTGGCTCCAATGACTCGCTGCGGGCTCTATCTTACTCCAGCCTTCGGGGCCCATTTCCTCCAGATTGAGGATGTCGAAGCCCAACTCTTGAGACAACCTGAAGATCCCCTTCTTCTCCATAACCGCCCGGGTGCTGTCCCCTGGTCCACTGCGCTCGGCCAGGGTGATTTGCTTCGCTCCCATATGCTGAAGAGCCAGAACCAGAGACCGCAGTGTATCATTGTGCGTCGAACCAGGCGCCGGATCAGCTGAGTTGAAATTGGGTTTGAGGACCACACTCTTGCCCTGAAAGGACTTCATGCCCAGGAGGTCGATTGCCTGCCTGACGCCTTGACCCCGATCCCCAGTGCTCACCAGTGCCACCTTTGTCATAATAGCTTCCTCTGTTTCCCCAGCATAGCTCAATTATAGCCGATATAAACTGGTGCAGCCAAGCCAATGTGCAAGTTCAGCACCTCAGCGACGCTTCGCTTTCATCAGTGCAAGGAGCCCCGGTTCATGGTGGCGACGAAGACAATGTTGCGAGCATGGCGAAGCAGCCCCTGGAGATTGCGACGCCCTGACAGATCGGGGTCCGCAAATACCTAACAGCTCTAGTGGGCATCATATCCTACATAATGCTTCATGCTGCAGTACCTCCTTCCCCTTGCGGTTTCCCTTGTACTAAGAGGTACCGCAGCGTTTGAGTATAAGCAGGGACACAAGGCAGACAGGCGCCTTTTTCGAAGGCCCGTTTTCTGCTATAATTCTGCACCGCGCAATGGGTTACTACTTAGGCGTAGATATTGGCTCTGTCAATGCTAAGCTGGCACTCGTAGATGAGAATGGCAGGGTCGTTCGATTCGATACCGAGAGAGTAAGCTCCAGCCCTCGAGCCGCAGTCAGTTCGCTTATCGCGAGGCTGGGCGAGGCCTGCGACCTGAAAGGAATTGTGGCCGCCGGTGTATCCGGCTCAGGCAGGGCAGTTATCCCTAAAGAGCTTGGCTGGAGGGAATACAGCAGTTCACTGGCCATTGCCTCCGGCCTTCTCCACCTTTGTTCTGACGTCAAGACCATCATACAGATCGGCGGGCAGAGCACCCTGGT
>Ga0209986_10004804_pt1 | contig 11366 bp, 8 predicted proteins | sample BlataG_FD_183168 | JGI IMG/M metagenome (GOLD analysis project Ga0209986, IMG submission 183168) | Deep subsurface microbial communities from Black Sea to uncover new lineages of life (NeLLi) - Black_00105 metaG (SPAdes) (version 2) | ecosystem: Environmental > Aquatic > Marine > Oceanic >...
TTGATGAACCAATTGTGGAAAGCGCAATAATCGGGACTGAGGTGCGTTGCCGCAGTTGCTCGCAAACCGACAGCCCGTCCAGGTTGACCGTCGTGAAGTCCAGGATCAGAATACACAGATCCGGATTGATATCGGTTGCCATAGCTAAACATTCCTGGTCATCGAAAGCGATGTGAACATCGTATCCACGACCAACCAGGTTCCGGCGAAGTGTGCGGAGCATGTTTGGGTCATCACCGATCAATAAGATCTGCGATGTGGGTTGTTCGCTATTTCTTGAACTCATAGGGTCCTGAAAAAGATATGTATCATATCAATGTAAACAACTATATGCAGGCAGGCGTTCGTCTAAGAGGCAAGTTCTTTATTATCCGGTTTTAAATAGAATGGCAGCACAATTTGGATGCTACTATTTCCATTGAGACCTTTGATAGGTTTCATCTGGATGCCTTGTAAGCGAAATAATTGGTTGGCGACAAATATTTTCAAGATGCTCTCTGGCAGTAAGCCATCTTCTTGAGCCATAGAGTCTTCAACACAATCAATAATATTGTTAACATGGTTAACTACGGTTTCATCGATGTCTTCGATGTAAAGATTCCAGGAAGTATCAGATTCGATCGAACTAACGCGCAGGATCTCGGAACTTTTCTTCACCTGAAAGATACCTTCGAATAATAATTTCAGGCCGACTTGTAAGTATTCGTAATCAACAAGCACAGGATTTTCGTCCTCCGGGGGACGAGCTTCAACTTCCATTCTCGAGATTAAGGGGGACAAATCGTCTGATACTGCGGCAAGGATTTCCGGGAGCGAATGTGGTTCAAGTGTGAGCTCTAACTCCCCAATTTCGGAGCGAAAAGCCAGGGTTACGAGCTTGATCAGGCTTGAAATCTGATCTACACTATTGTCTATCGTTTCAAGAAACTCATGTTGGGTGGATTCGTCCCAAAAGAAATCCAGCGCTAGCATGCTCGACACAGCCGCTTTGATCGAAGCGGATGAGATTTGCAACTTGCGACTGATTTCTATAAGCAGGGTTTGCAAGGTTTGGTTACGGGTGTTCAAATCAGCCAGTTGCAGGCGCAAGGCTCTGTTTTCATTTTGAACAGCCTCCAAGTTGTTGTCTGAACTTTCGCTTTCATTATTTATGGGTACCATCTAGACTCCTAGAACAAATTCCAAAATTATTGGACGAGGCAGCAACTTTTATTCCCTTTACCAACACTGGAAAATTTTACGGATGACTCAGGATGACCTATGATCAGACCACTACGCTTATCCAGAGTGGCTGGTAAGTATTGTAGGGTTGTGATAATCACTTGCTCACCGCCAGAATTCAAAAAGTCCTTTCCGGCTTTGAGCTTACGCCGCACCGAGTTCGACTCTACCTTACCTTCTTGTAGCAGGTCATTCAATTTTTGTATAGAGAGGTGGGTTGCCTTGTTTAACATCAAACGTGAGCGGATGAATTTGATGTCACTCTCAATGATCATGAGCAGGATCTTGGCGTTCAATTCCTTAGCGATGAGGCTGGCTACGTGTTCAGTCTCAACCACCGCCTCAATTCCCACCAGGTCGCCTTCTGTATTACGTATGACAGGTATGCCGCCACCTCCAGCCGCAATGACAATAAAGCCCATTTGGTTGAGTTTACGAATAGCTTCGATTTCAAGAATTTCGATAGCAGGCGGGGATGGTACCAGACGACGGTAACCACGTCCTTGCTCCTCAACCATGGCCCAATTGTATATTTCCTGGTATCTGTTTGCTTTTTCACGATTGAACCACGGTCCGATGGACTTGACCGGTTCATGGAACAATTTGTGATCGCTGTCTACCAAAGTCTGTGTTACCACGCTGATCACATTACGCTTATACCCTTTACGTTGCAGGGCGTTTTGAAACGCCTGGCTTAGCATGTATCCGGTGGCGCCTTCGGTGTCCGCGCCACAGACATCTAGAGGTATGGAGTGAAGGGCATGACTGGCGATCTCAGATCGTAATAATACAAAGCCGACCTGAGGTTTGTTTCCGTGGAGGATAGTAACTTGCAGATCACTGGACAGGATTGGCAAAAGACCTTCCGCTAGTATTTGTGAATTCTGGCGTTGATCTGGAATAGTTGCGCCATGCCAATCGGCAAGCACTTCACCATTTACTAAGATGACTACGGTATCATTCATAACACGATCTCCTGGGAAGAAAGTGAAGTCGAAAAAGTGGCACAAGCCCTGAATCGTGTTTCATTTTACCCTAAGAACTGAGTTCGGCGAGTCTGTTTGCACACCGTAATTTCTTCTTTACACTTTTTTTATGCTTCCCTTACGTGACTCTTATTGAGTTTGTGATAAATTTAACAAAGCTTTTTGGAGATAGATATCTCAAATTCGGCAATTTAGCAGCCGATATTCGAGTTATAAAGCCTGTGTTGACCCACATGAGGGTTATTCATCAATTGAAACGGTAGACTGTATATTCAATGAGTACCACCAACCGCCTGGAACGGGTTTACCAGGCGATCCGTGGGATTGAGTATGCGAGCGGTCGGAGAAAATCCTAAAGCAGTGGCTACCGCTGGTCTCTCCGTGATCCGTCTTCGTTATATCGGGGTCTTACTTGGTGGACTTTTCGCTGGATTGGGAGGCGCGGCGTTGGCATTGAACGACTTGGGTTTTTTTGTTCCAAACATGACACTCAGCCGTGGTTTTATCGTACTGGCAGCATTGGTAGTTGGCAAATGGAACCCCTTCTCTTTTGCCGGAGTATGTTTGTTGTTTGGGGCAGCCGATGCACTGCAATTGAGAGCTCAAACATTTGGTTCTGTACTGCCTTATCAGTTTTACCTTATGCTACCTTATCTGCTTACGATCGCTGCTTTAGCTGGGCTGGTTGGAAAGACAAAGGCTCCAAAGGAATACGCCAAGCCATATGACCCAACAAGCTTCTAACTTGGCTTCTATCAGAATGATGATAGCGGTGGTTACCCGAGCGGGCGAAACCCACTCACAACACATCAGCATACCTTTTGTGATAGGTTCCTGGTGCAAAGGCAGCACCGTTCAATTGGGTCGCTGAAACCAACCAGCATAAAGGAGGTATTTGAATGAGTACACTCATACAGAACGCCCGTGTCCTGACCTTAGATGACCAGCTCAGCGAGATCGAGCGAGCAGACATTTTTGTCCGTGGTTCGAAAATCGAGTCCATCGGACCAGATTTGCCTGTCCCTGAAAACGAGCCTGACTTACACATCATCAACGCTGCGGGAAAGCTCGCTATGCCAGGATTGGTAAATGCCCACGTGCACACACCGGGAAATTTTGTAAGAGGCTCTCTGGATAACTTGCCCTTAGAAATCTTCATGCTATATGAAGTACCTCCTCTGAGCGATAATCCACCGGATTATCGTACCAATTATGTGCGCACGATGTTGGGAACGATGGAAATGCTCAAGCTGGGTATCACATCAGTACAGGATGATGCATTCTACGTTCCGGTACCATCTCCAGAGGCGATCGATGGATTGATGCAGTCCTACACGGACAGCGGCATCCGTTGTGTGGCAACCCTCGATCAACCCAACGTAGTTGAATATGAGAAATTTCCTTTCCTCTACGAATTACTCCCTGACAGTATTCGTGAAGGTATGGAGAACGCGCCGATTATGCAGACCCAGGATTTACTGGAACTTTATCATTATCTGCTGGACAAATGGCATAACACTAGCGGTGGTCGGGTGCGGGCTGGCGCATCGATATCGACACCCCACAGGGTAAAAGTAGATTACTTCGCTGCCCTGTCCGATTTGAGCAAAGAATACGATATTCCCTTTAATATGCATATTTTGGAAACCAAGCTTCAGCGCGTGTTTGGTGAAATCAAGTACGGCAAGTCTCTGGTACGCTATGCCAACGACCTGGGCTTCTTAGATGAAAGGGTAGTCGTGATCCATGCAATCTGGGTGGATGATTTTGATGTGGAGCTTATGGCAACCGCTGGATGTTCGGTAGCGCATAACCCCCTCTGCAATCTCAGATTAGGGAGTGGGGTAATGACTTTCCGCCGTCATGCGAACGCTGGAATTAATATTTGCCTGGGGAGCGACGAAGCCTGCACGGATGATACCCACAACATGTGGATCGTTGGTAAAGTAGCTGGCTTAATCCACTCAATCACCGAGCCCGAATACCGCAACTGGCCGAAGGCTCAGGAAATATTGTGGTGCCTGACTCGCGGAGGTGCGCGGGCAATGCGCATGGACGACCGGGTGGGAGTTCTTGCGCCTGGATATGAGGCAGACCTCATATTGGTCGACTTAAATACGCTGAATTTTACTCCCCTTAATGACATTTACCGGCAGTTAATTTATTGCGAAACTGGTTCGTCCGTTGTATTGACCATGGTCGCTGGCGAAGTGGTTTGCAAAGATGGGAAACTGCTTACTGTTGATGAGGAAGCAATTAAGGAGGAAGCACGCGAGATCATGAAATCATATCGTAAGGATATGGAGAAAACCTGGGAAGCAGCACGCAGGCTAGAGCCTTATTATCGAGAGATGTACCTGCGTTGTGCAAAAATGGATGTCGGTATGAATCGTTGGGTGGAGGGCTAATAGTCCCCTCATCTGTTGAATTTCTTTGAGAAGCGGTGTAATTATATCGTGCGCTCTTATACTTTCTTTACGAATTCTTTATGTGCTCCTTAGCGTGTTTGTGTTAAATTTATATACGTAGAGACCCGAATGAAATATATCTGGCTCGATATAATCCGATGTGAGTTTGTAAGCGTAACACCATCATTTGCCGAGGGAGTAACTGATGACTTACTCCTTGCGAGATGGGTGAGTTGCGCTTGTTTCTATTAAAGGAGGTGCTGGGGAATCAAATAATCATATCAACGTAAAGCTGTCAACAACCATTCTTTTGAAACCAATAAAGAGGAGTAAAAAATGAAGAAAGCAACATTTTTGTCAAAGATTTTAGTATTCACATTCATCCTGGTGCTCGTATTGTCTGCGTGTGTGTCGCAGCCGGAACCTACAGAGGCACCTGCGGAACCAGACGTAGAGGAGCCAGCTGAACCTGAGGTACCCGAAGAACCTGCGGAAATGGTGGATGTAGTAAAAGTGGGCGCTTTGTACCCACTCACCGGTAACGATGCTGGCTGGGCGGGCGACCCGTATGTAAAGTCGCACCAGATGGCAATCGATGAGATCAACGCAGCGGGTGGGATAGCATGCCTGGGCGGCGCTAAGCTCGAACTGGTCACAGGTGACACACAGAGCAGTGCCGAGAAAGGTAACTCCGAAATGGAGCGCCTTATCACTCAGGAAGGTGTAGTCGCAGTGATGGGTTCGGCACTCTCTGGTACGACTGTACCAGCTTCTGAAATCTCTGAAAAGTACGAGGTTCCCTACATTGTCCCCAACTCACTGGATGGCACAATCACGGCACGTGGCCTCGAATATGTGTTCCAAACTGTGTCATTAATGCAGAATTGGGGCATAGATGATGCAAATTGGGCAAAGGAGAACGGTGCGGAGACTGCTGTAATCACAGTCCCCAATATTACCTTCGGTTCAGAAGTTGAAGATATATGGAGCAATGCGATACCCGACGCAGGGATGGAACTTTTAGACAGTTTCACTTACGACGCTAACACCAACGACTTCACCGACACCATTTTACGTGTCAAGCAGTTGGACCCGGATGTCTGGTTCCTGCTCGGCAACGCCGAAACACCCACGCTGGTCAAGCAGACCAAAGAGCAGGGCTACTGGCCGAAGTACGGCATCATCACGCTCGGCTCTGGCTTCGCCACCTCCTTCTTCCTGAACGAAACGGGTGCCGATAACGTTGAAGGCATTATCTTTACGATGGATTTTGCCCCCGTCAGCCAGCTCCCAGTCGACGAAGACTTTAAAGCTGCTTTTAAGGAATACACAGGTCAGGACCTGGGCGGCACTTACAACACAACCTACGCTTCCACCTGGCTGTTAGCCGATGCCTTAGAAGTGGCATGCTCAACCGATCCCAAAGTCCTTGCTGAAGTGCTCCGCACAGAGACTTTCACTGAAGGGAAATGGAACTTCCAGTGGCCTGAAGCCTCGTTTGATGAGAAGGGTCGTCTCGAGCAAGCACCAACGGTTATCGGACAATGGCAAGATGGCCAAATGGTAGCTATTTGGCCTGATAACCTGGCAGCAGCAGAAGCTCTCTGGCCAGTTCCCGGATGGGATAATAGAGAAGGGGTGGAATTTACTGAAATCGAAGCCCCCGCCGAAGCAGATGACCCTGCGCTAGATTCGGACTACTCCAGGGCGCTCTTAGCGGATACGGAGACAGTGGTTGATACTTCGGTGTATGCTAAGGAAGGACCGTACGTTATCGCAGTATCACAGCAGGACACCAGCAATGGATGGGGCAACACCTATAATGTGTCCATTGCGGCGTATGGTGAAGAGCTGCTGGCAGAAGGCGTGCTGTCGAAGCCTTTGATCACAGCCATTACCAATGATTCCAATCAGCAGATCAGCGATATCGAGAATTTCATCGAGCAAAGCCCGGATGCGATCGTGGTGGAGCCGCTCGGACGCGCAGCTTCTGTTGCGGTGATCGAGCGCGCTGTGAACGCTGGTATCCCGGTGGTGTTGTGCGCCAACGGCATAGAGAGCGAGAATTTCACCTCACGAGTTGATATCGACTTCTACGAAGTTGCCTACAAGTCTGGTGATGGCCTCGCCCAACTGCTTGACGGACAAGGTAAGGTTGTATTCTTCAACGGCATCGCCGGAGTTGATTCAACTGAGACCTGGCGGCAGGCGGCGTTGGATGCGTTGGCCAATTATCCGGATATCGAAATCATTGCCGAAGAATACGCGCAATGGAATATTGCTACCGCCAAGCAGAAGATGGAAGCTTTGATGGCGGCCCATCCGGAGATTGACGGCGTGTGGGCTGGTGGTGGTGAGATGGCGCTCGGTGCGGCTCTGGCATTTGAAGATGCCGGGTTGGAACCGCCCAAGTATGCCATGGTAAACGTCCCCAACGGCTTCCTGCGGCTGGCGGAGGAACACGGCTACGAATTCGTCGGAGCGCCAGACCCGCCTTCCATGTCCAAGTGGTGTCTACAGACAGCTGTTGACATCCTGATGGGTAAAGAAGGTATCACTAAGTTCATCAGCCTGCGGACGTTGATGGACGGCGCCGATCCTTACACCGAAGCAGATGGTTTGATCTGGTACGTTCCCGAACTGAACGATGACTTCATCCCCCCGATGACAGTCGACCTGCAATACTATCTCGATGGAGGTTTCGAGCGCAAATAATGTTCTAAGCATTACCAGATGTCTTCTGCGCCTGCCGGAGATAAAATCACGGCAGGCGCAGTTCTATACATTTTAAACAAACCTGCAATCTAATTCAACAACAAGTCAATGAATGAACAAGGACTAATCAGTGAGGCACTGTTAGCGTTATGGAAGCATCCTCGGATGTGAGTCAATCCAACGGGACGATACTTAAATTAAGCGGCATCGATAAGACTTTCGGTGGGACACACGCCCTGGCGGACGTATCATTTGATCTTAAAGAGGGCGAAGTGCATGCGCTGGTTGGAGAGAACGGCGCCGGAAAATCCACCCTCATAAAGGTAGTTACAGGCGCTTATTACCCCGATATGGGTACGATCGAGGTTGGGGGGGAAAAGTACCAAAGCCTGAGACCCGAACAAGCGCGCAATTTGGGTATCAGCGTCGTTTACCAGGAGTTCAATATCCTGCCGGAGTTATCTGTGGCAGAGAATATTTTTATGGGTGCCCAACCTAAAGGTCGATTGAATCTAATTGATATGGGGGCACGTCGCAAAAAAACTTATGAGTTACTCGAACGGTTGGGAGCGCAAGATAGTATAAACCCGAACGAAATTGTAAAAAACCTGACTGTAGGAGAGCAGCAGATCGTAGAAATCAGCAAAGCGCTGGCTACTGATGCGCATATCATTATTATGGATGAGCCATCGGCAGTCCTTCCGAGCCGCGAGTTGGAGCGCCTTTTTTCTGTCATCCGTGTACTGCGGGCTGAAGGGCATGGCATTATTTATATATCACATCGTCTCAATGAGGTTTTTGAGCTGGCAGACCGCGTCACCGTCCTCAAGGACGGTCAACATATGGCTACAAAAAATGTAGCGGAAACCAATAACTCTGAACTTGTGCGCTTAATGGTCGGTCGAGAGCTAACCGATATGTATCCCCCGGCGGACAACAAACCTGGGGATGTATTGTTGGAGGTGAGTGATATTGACATAGATGGCACTGTCTTTGGGGTTAATCTTCATGTGCGTGAGGGTGAAGTACTTGGACTGGCTGGATTAGGTGGAAGTGGTCGTACGACAGTTTGCAGGGCTTTGGTAGGGCTGGCAGACATTCATAGCGGTGAGATTTCTTACCTTGGCAAGCCGGCGCCAAAAACTGCAGGAAGCGCTTCTCAAGCTGGTCTAGTCCTGATCCCTGAAGACCGCAAATCATATGGTCTGGTGCTGAATCAATCTATGCGTTTCAATCTTGCTCTCCCAAACCTGATAGAGTTTGTTCGCGGGGGTGTTCTGCGCTCGCGAATTGAAAAACAAGCCGTCAATAGCATGGTGGAAGATATTCAAATCAAGCCGCCAGACACCGAAATCTTAGCTGAGAGTTTAAGTGGCGGCAACCAGCAAAAAGTTGTTGTGGGCAAATGGCTGCTGACGAATCCCAAATTAGTGATTTTCGATGAGCCGACGCGTGGCATAGATGTGGGCGCTAAAGCTGAAATCTATCAGCGTATCCGAGAACTGACCTACAAGGGTGTGGGTGTGATTATGGCCTCGTCAGAACTACCTGAGCTTTTTGGTGTGAGCGACCGCATTCTGGTTTTTTATGAAGGGCGAATCAGGGGTGAATTGGAACGAAAAAATTTTTCGGAAGAGGCGATAATGCGCCTGGCTACAGCCACCGAAGAAAAGGAAGTTCCAGTTCAGGGAGGGGTGGATTTATGAAATTTTATAGCCGAGAAAGGATGAACTATGGCCGTGACATTTGAGGAAGCCAGTGGCAGTTTCACCTCCCGCTCAGGCAAATTGATGACATTCGTTCGCAAGAATGGCTCGATTTTCTTGATCTACGGATTAATCATACTGATTGCAGGTACGGCGGCAATCTCCTCTGATACATTTCGTTCGCCTTCGAATATGGCCAATATCCTTCGGCAGTCAATAATTCTAGGTTTACTGGCGATTGGACAAAGTCTGGTCATTCTGACTGGTGGGATGGATATTTCTATTGACATGATGGCACGGACCGTCGCGCTTGTGATCGCGACTCTGTTCGCCATGTTCAATAGTGACCCCGGTTTAATCCTGCCATTAATATTATTAGGTGTGGTTGTTGGAGTGGCATTAGGTGGGGTGAATGGTCTTTTGATAACTCGCACACACGCCAATCCCTTTATTATCACGTTTGGAGTAGCCTTTATCCTTCGGGGAGTCAATCTTGCGATTTCAACCACACCTATTCGAGGAATCCCCAGCGAATACTTGCGGATTTACGACACAAAGATAGGCATCATTGCAGTAAATGTGATCGTGATGGCCATAATCTGGTTTTTGGTCTGGTTGTTTACGACGCGCACTCGCCTTGGTCGAGCGTTGTATGCCGTCGGCGGTTCACCCCGTATCGCCCGGCTTTCAGCCATCCGGGTCAACCGCACGCTTGTATGGGCGTACGTGTTGAGTGGTTTTTTCGCCTCTCTAGCCGGGTTGTTTGTCCTGTCTAGGATGGGCGTTGGTGATCCTGGTACCGCTGAAGGAATGACCTTCCAATCGATCGTGGCGGTGGCGGTGGGGGGAATCAGTCTTTACGGCGGTAGAGGTTCGATTGTTGGGACACTGGGCGGGGTACTCTTGTTGACGATTTTATCGAATGTTTTCAACCTCATTCAGGTCAATATTTATTACCAACAGCTGCTACTTGGGCTTGTGGTGCTCATCGCTGTAGCTGCGTATCGGTCTCCTAGGACAGTGAGGTCCGGATGAAATCTACACCTCTCAAATCAAGCTGGTTTGGTTCTCGTCTTTCTGGTTTTCGACCAACACCGCGGTTTGTGCACGCTGTGGACCTGGCGGGTCAATGGGCTGCGCCGATTATGATCTGTGTTGTTTTAATTGTAGCGGTCGTATATGCCCCCGCGTTCTATAACCCAACCAATCTCAGGACAGTCGCTATCCAGTTCGCAGTGTTGGGAATTGTTGCAGTGGGGCAGACCCTGGTCTTACTGGTGCGTTCTATCGACCTTTCCGTCAGTGCGGTCCTGGCATTGGGCGCGGTGATCGTTGTACAAACTGAAGCAGGAAGTTCATTGGTCGTCTCATTGATTCAGGCCCTAGCAGTTGCCGCGGCTATTGGTCTGATAAACGGGCTGCTGATTACCAAGCGGGGAGTTCCACCCTTTGTCGCTACTTTCGGCATGCTAGTTTTTATCCAGGGCGCCCGGCTGGCATATACAAAAGGTCAGGCCAGCGGTACAGTGCCTGCCTTTCTACGTATGATCAGCATCGAACCGGTTGGGTTTATTCCTGCAGCCCTGATTGTATGGTTGTTCGTCAACCTTATCTTTATCTTCATACTGAGAAAAACCCGCTTTGGGCGTTGGATATATGCCGTCGGCGGTAATCCGTTTGCTTCGAGGTATGCCGGTATTCGAGTGGATTGGGTCATGATAGCCGCCCACACGATCTGCTCTGTGCTGGCCATATTGGGTGGGTTAGTGTTGAGTGGCTATATCGGGTATGTGGATTTACGTCTTGGCGCTGACTATAACATGAATTCGATTGCGGCCGCGATCGTCGGTGGTACGACATTCACAGGTGGGCGCGGCAACCTCTTCGGGACGGCTGCTGGTGTGGCTCTTTTGGTGTTACTGTTAAATCTTGTGGTTGTTCTGGGGCTGCCGATCCACTGGCAGCTTGCGATGCAGGGGTTGGTGTTGGTGCTGGCGGTGGCGCTCCAGGGTTTCCGCCAGTTCCTTTTGAGCCGTTAATAATAATTTATTAAAGGAGAGTTTTGTGACCCCGGAAATTTTCTTTCAGATCATCGTCAATGGCTTGTTTACAGGCGGTATTTACGCGCTTGTAGCTGTTGGCCTGACTTTGATTTATGGCGTAATGGTGATCGTGAACTTTGCCCATGGCGAGTTTCTAATGTTGGGTATTTATATCGCTTTCTTGGGGAATTCCCTATTAGGCATCGATCCTTATATGATCATTCCTATTGCGTTTGTGCTCATCTTTGGCCTGGGAGCTCTCATCCAGCGGGGGTTGGTACAACGTGT
>Ga0209986_10004805_pt1 | contig 11366 bp, 11 predicted proteins | sample BlataG_FD_183168 | JGI IMG/M metagenome (GOLD analysis project Ga0209986, IMG submission 183168) | Deep subsurface microbial communities from Black Sea to uncover new lineages of life (NeLLi) - Black_00105 metaG (SPAdes) (version 2) | ecosystem: Environmental > Aquatic > Marine > Oceanic >...
AATCGGGGGAGTTGGTACGGATTCATCAAATCGAGAAGCAGCTTTCCACCTTTAGCCAGTGCGCTATGAGTCTTCTCCAATACCGTTATGTTTTCTTCATGGTTGAAGAAACCAAAGCTATGACTTAGTAGCACCGCTCCTTGGAATCGATTGGAGAAATCCATCTTGCGCATATCCCCAATGAGGAAATTCACTTCGACTCCTTCCTCCTTCGCGCGCTCCTTTGCCACCTCTATCAGTCGCTTGGAGATGTCAAAGCCAGTCACCTTCAGTTCGCGTTTTGCAAACTCGATGCAATGATCCCCGGCTCCACAAGCGATGTCAAGGACTTCCCTCCCGGGCTCGAGAGACAGGCTTTCAATACAGAAGTCTACGACCATCTTGTCATACTGCTGTATGCCAGGAATTGAAAGGCGATGTTTGACTCTGAATGTCTCAGCCCAATAATCATCCCAGCCACTCTCGATTCGATCCATAGCACTCACTTCCGATTACACATCTTGGCTAGGGCCTGATATGAAGCTTGTCATGAGCAGTGGTTTCTCACAGCAAATAGATTACTGAGAATGTTTCAGATAGGAGCGAACTCGTAGAAAAAGTGGAGAAGACCCGCTTCCTGTCGATCTCCGCCGGGAGGGACGTAGACTCAAGAAACAGGAACGCCACATAATGAGCATACCTGCGGGCCTTGTGTCTCCAATGAAAAATCACGAGCTTTTCCCTATAAATGTTATCTTTCCTGTAAAAAAGCGGGGCATTGTGCAAAAATCGACGAGATTAATTATTGATGGAATCGGTGCCGCGGAGGGCCTGTGCAGGCTCCGTTGACCCATTGATCACGCTGTCATGGTGTTGAAACAACTTCAAAGAAGAAGGTGGTAGCCCCGCCAGGATTCGAACCTGGGTCCAGCGGAGTCTCAGCCAGAGAACCATGAAAGCTCTTTGACTCCAGAGCCGCTGATGCTGGACCACTACACCACGGGGCTATTGAATCAATGACTCAAGCGAACGGCCCTCTGGGTGCTCTAAATCTTTTCGGTAGGTTCTAAGAGATGGCCGCTAGATCCCGACCTTGAAGATAAGAGCGTCCCTCAATATCCTCTGGAACATTCTAAGCAGGTCCTTCCCTTCAGTGGCTATTGTGGAAAAGACTGGAAAACCCTCCACATCGAGCATCTGAACCATGTAATCTATTGGCAGTGCATTCGGCAGATCCCGCTTGTTCAAAGCGATAATGATGGGCGTTGTGGCAATACGATCTGTTCCAAGGGCAATCCGCAGTTCCTGGATGGAGGCTAGATTCTCGTTCATAGACTCTGGGCGAGAGTCTGCCATGAAGATGAGACCATCCGTATCTCTCAGTACTGTGATGCGGCTTCTTGCGTGTCTTCTTTGTCCGGCTACTGTGAAAACGTCAAACACAATCCCCTTGCTTGCAGTGATAGGAATGAAGTCGAAGTAAGTTGTACGGCCTAGTTCGTCGGATATCTCGATTATCTTACCCTTTGACAGAGCCCTCACGTTGGCAAACAGCCATCTGAGAGCAGTTGTCTTGCCAGATAAGGAAGGGCCATAGAAGACCAGTTTAATATGAATGCGGCCTTGGTCATCGCGTTTCAGCACTCTTCCAGGAACTATCTCTGCTGTGGTCTGAGGTTGAATATGAGCTTCCTTCGCTAGCTTCGCGGTTTCTTCTTCGTCAATCTTTAGACCTTCGGATGATGTGACAAGGTAACCCATAGGAGGGGGTACGCCTTGAGGCACATCTACAGTGGTTGAGGACCTCATATCATCTACAACGGAAGTGCTACCTGCAGATTCGACCGACGCAGGAAGATGCCGTTCCGTTTCAGCATCTCCCGCCTTACTCTTCTTCTTTCGACCGAACAGCCTCCTTAGCACTGACAAGCCGCTCCGATTCAACGAGTGGTCGATGCGACTTAAAGCCTTTAGGGGGATTTATTCCTCCTAAATCTTTAGGGAGATTTATCAGCATTGGAGAGCCCCTGGTCCGTGTCATGCCAGCTGATATCGATCGCGAGTATATCGAGAATCTATTCCCCACTCTCGCAGATATGACCTATCTGAACAATGCAGGGACCGGCATTCCACCCAGGACCACAGTGGATGCGATGAAGCAACACTTGGTAAATCGGACGACTGCCAAGGGGAAGTTTGCGGACACCTTGAGGATGCTCAAGGAAGTTCGAACCCTTCTGGCCAAGCTGCTAGGTGGCGATTACAGTCAATATGGCCTAGTGCCAAGCACATCGTCTGGTGTCAACGCACTTGCACATAGCATCGAGTATCCCAAGGGGTCCAATGTTGTCTTGTGTGACCTAGAATTTCCCGCGAACTACATTCCGTGGCAGAACATAAGCAGACTCTATGACGTTGACCTCCGGATTGTTAAGTCCGAACAAGGTGCTGCACCAGTTGATGCCTTTAGGGAGATGATTGATGAGAACACGAGAGTCGTCGCCATAAGCCAAATCCAGTTTGGTTCGGGCTACCAAGCAGACTTGGAATCGCTTGCCGCATCGGTACATGAAGTTGGGGGATTCCTGGCTGCAGACATTATACAAGCAGCTGGCTACATAGATACTGATCTTGCGAGAATTGGCGTGGACTTTGCCGCAGGTCAGGCAGCGAAATGGCTACTTGGACCGATTGGCGCAGGCTATGTCTACTTGAAGAAGAGCCTCTTTAACACCGTGCGCCCCAAGTTCCTCGGATGGTGGGGAGTAAAGGACATCATGAACTTTTCTTATTCCTTGAGGGAACACATTCGGGATGCAAGAATGTTCCAGGTAGGTTCACCTGCGGTCATTACGTATGTGGGAATGGTTGAGTCATTGAAAGTCATTCATGGAATACCAGCCAAGACGCGAGAGAAGACCGCTCTCGATAATGCAGATTATCTACGCAAGCGACTTGAGGAAAAAGAAATCGAGTACTACGACTTCGGGCCAAAACATAACTCCGCCATAGTATCGTGCGCACCTCCTGATGCTGAGAAACTTCTAGAGAAACTCTCCAAGAACAGGATACACTGCTCGGTCCGCAATGGTCGATTGAGAGTTGCGCCCCATTTCTACAATTCTCGAACCGACATCGACAAGCTAATGGAGCGCCTGGGGTGAAGTCATGTTCGAACACATCTCTGGACCTATTCATTTCCTAACTAGTAGAACCTTCGACTCAAACATCACCTTCCTCGATTGTGGTGATAAGCAGGTTCTCATAGATACCGGGACCGGCGTAAACGCAGAACATCTTGAGAAATCATTAGGGAGGCTTGGTTCAGCGATGGCATCCATCACGGATGTGATTCTGACTCATAGCCACATTGATCACATAGGGGGCGTAGCAATCCTGCTTGAGGAAGCCTCACCAAAGCTGCATCTTCATAAAGCCGAAGCAGACATGATTAACAAAGGGGATATGAGCCTTACACTGTCAGATACGTTTGGTGCACGACTTCCGCCGCTAAAGGTAGAAGGTGTCTTGGAGGAAGGGGAGGTTATGCAGTTCGGAGACCTTAGCCTCCGCGTCTACAACACACCTGGGCACTCCATAGGCAGTATATGTCTTGAGATACTGAATACTGGCATCATGGTCACGGGTGACACCATGTTCCCTGGGGGCAGCTTCGGAAGAGTGGATTTTCCAACGGGAAACCCTCAGCAGTTAGTAGAATCACTCAGTAGGCTATCTGAGATTAGCTTCGAGATAGCTCTCCCTGGCCACATGAATGCAATAAGACATGGCGCACAGCGTTCAGCAATCGCATCTTATGAAATGGCATGCAACTGGTTCAAGGTGTAGACATAGCTTTCAACAACTCCTCTGTAGCAAGAGGACACATCTCCGGCTTTGATTCCATATGGACTAACCGTTTGGCCTCCAGAGCCTTGACGAGGGCGTAGATGGTTTCGCTGAAGGGCGTATCAATCCCAAGCTCTTTTGCTCGTCGGATGACCTCACCAGTTATCGATTCAATCTCAGTTCGCTTACAGGCGCGAACATCCTGTAACATGGAGTTCGTATTCTCGGCAGTAGCTTTCGCCGTACCCAACGTGTACCGAATAGGGTCGTCTGTGGTCAGCTGCACATCCAGAGTATCAGCCACTTGAGCTGCCTCTTCGACGAGTTTGACCACTAGATTCCGAAGAGCCATGTCATCATGAATTTCTCCGTTCGTAAGACCGGTTAGCGCCCCTATGGGATTGATACCACAGTTCACAATCGTCTTTGTCCAGACGACTCCCTCGATATTGTCAGACGATCTTACATCAAAGCCAGCTTGCTTCAGACGTTTGACAACCTTGTCGACCATCTCACGGTTTTCAGGGAAATGGGAACCAATCTCTGTGATTCCGCAGCCAGTAGCAGTTATCTCGCCGGGTCCTGTCACCAGAGCACCCATGCAAGTTGTCCCTCTAAGCACTCTATTGGTGCCAAGGTGCTCTGCCACCTTGACTTCCATATCAAGACCATTCTGGAGGCATAGAACGTATGCTCCATCGTCTACGAGATGACGGATTTGGGAAGCAGCATCGAGTGTATCATACGCCTTGGTTGTAATGAATATTAGATCAGCACTGTGTATGTCCTTAGGGTCTTCCGTGACATCAAGGTGTAGCTCATGGTCGCCAAGTATCCCCGTGATTCGAAGACCACTGTCATGAATAGATTCCATCTGTCGCTTTCTTCCGACGAGAAGAATAACATCCTCACCGCTCAGACTAAGCAGCCCACCATAGAGACCGCCAATTGCTCCAGATCCCATGATAACGATTCTCACTTAATTACCTCCCACTGGTCGATATATTTACCATAGGAGACCTGGCCTTGGATTCCAGATGCTCCATGATCAAACGTATGGTTTCCATCAAATTCTTTTCATTGTCAAACTCTGACACGATTTGCTCAAGGTCTGACACTGGCGTGTCCTTCATCTCTCGTGCGTATTCTACCATCAAAGGCAATGCCCGCACGATATTGTCAACAATCGTGATGTCAGAATAGATTGCTGTGCGGCTCATCGGATTCAAATCAATTGTTAAGACGAACTTATGGACCCGTTTCAGAGCCTCAGTTCGGTCACCGTCCTCGAGAGGGACCAACACAACGTCTGCAGTTCCAATGCCATCAGGGTCAACCTTTCTTCGAGTGCTAGTTAGCTCCGGTATTGTGGCTGACGGACGGTCATGTGTGCCCAGTACTTCCTTTGCTCCAGCAGCCAGAAGAGCCGACTTGATGGCTTCCTCTCGTTCTGGACGATAGTAGAAGAGGTTGATCTCAAGAGGTGCCCCAGTCAGCTCCGAGAGCGAAACAAGATCCTTCGGAACAAGCGCACACGCATTGCCATTCACACTGATGACTGGATGGTTTGCGGTCAACATCGCAGCAACTGCCGCTCGGATTGCCGCATCTGCTTGAGCTGTTGTACGTTCGCCGATGAGGTAGTCAAATGCTTCTCCGCGCCCATGTGCCAATAAGCCAGCTGTTGCCACCACGTTGGACTGATGACCTTCAATCACAGTGTCTCTGATATCAAGGGAAGCCTTTCGAGGATGATCGTCAGGAACAATAGTCCGAGTCATCTAGATCAACGCCCCTCCCTGACCTGCAATGGATGTCGACATGACTTCCGAGGAATCCCAATGGTCAGAGAGTATCTTGACAGCTAGTGCCATGTCTGACTCGGCGCAAAGACAGAAGACCGAATCGCCCAGCATCACCATGCTTGAATCTCCGAACCCCTGCGAGGACAAATCCTCAAGTGCAGATTCCACTCTTTCAGTCATCAGACCGGTTTCATTAGCAAACTCTCTTGAGCATGCTACAAAGGTTTCAACAGTAGGATTTGACACTACACGCTTGATCAATGCACCACCGACCTCATTGATGCGCGCACGCCATGACGTGTCTGTCAGGAAATTCCTAGTTTCAAAGCCCGTAGCCCCTGCCAATACGACATGGAGCATGTTAGCAGTTGATATGTTCATTATCTCGCCGATGCCCGGAGCGCCAGGCTTCAGCCGTATCTCAAACCCGCCAGCCACCTGCGCTAGCACGTCACCCAACCCAGTATGATTTATGACCTCGGCGTAATGGGCGTATCTCGCTACCTCTTCCAGTGTCAAGTTGTTGTTCAGAATATGACCAAGAGAAATCGCTGCACTAAGGGCGCCAGCACCAGATGCTCCAAAGCCAACACCAATTGGCAGAGCAGACTCGTGCTGAACTCTGACCTTCATGTTTCTATTGTGTTGACTGAGCAATCGTTCTACCACCGTTCTAGTCACTGGAGCATATATGATTTCATCATTGTATTCCACGATTATCTCGGGGGTGGCCTGTTGTACAACAGTCACCGTGGTGACCGTTCCGGCGGTCACAGAGAAACCTGCACCTACAGAACCACGATGAAGGGGATCAGCATGACCATCATGTATTTCGAAGATGCCTGTGATGTGGCCCGGCGCGAAGGCGCGCGCCTTTTTCGGTCGCGAGTTCAAGGTGTCGGTCGTTCTTTGTGAAGAAAAGGTAAGTATAAAGTAATCCATTGTAACATGCAGTCGGTATATACATGTATATGTTTCACTTAAAGAGGGGGGAAGGCAAACTCAGTCCTTGTCTAGTGGTACCAAGCTTGTGTATTGCTTGACTCGTGGATCCTTTGAGGCAGGTGCAGGAAAAGCCCAGCGCGCATCTATGTCGCGGCCACTCAGGTCGTAGACACTGAAGCTACCAGAGGACCAAGTAAGAGGGCTGAAGCCTAGCAGCAGACTCTGAGTTCTCCAACTCATTACAACGAGGTGCCTGTTCATACCTGCTGTTGGGACAACTAAGAATACGTTTGAAAGCTCCATTAGTAGAGATGTACTTATTCTGTAGAAGAAGCTGTATGCCTTACGATGCTCTTCAGAGCCTAGGCGTCTCAGATCGTTCAGGTACCGCAAAATTGTCATGTCGTGCACCGTGGGATCCATGACGTCAGCAAGGTCCTCTACATCAACCGCTACAGCTATCTCGAAGTAGTATGCGAGAGGAAACTCTGAAACATGGAATACTATGAACTTGTCTTTGGTGATGGCCTGATAGAGGTGCTGGAAAATGGCTTGTTTTGAGTAGAGCAGTGAGGGGTCCAGCTTTGCCGCTTCAGCTGTTGCAGATTTACTGGAAACGGTTAGCCTGTACATATCGTCCAGCATATCACCGTCATACCCTATTCGGACCGTATGATATGGTAGTTCTCGCGTCGTTGGATCGAGTCGCCCTGTGGATTTGAGGAATTCGTTGAAGTCACGTTGGAACGTGTCAACTTCACCATCATTGTCAAGGACGAATAGGGACTGGGATGGTGTTCCGAAAGCCGACACGACACGATCGAAGGATTGGAGTTGTGCCCTCTTCTCTGGTTGGAGCTTGCTTAGGATTGCATCCAAATCTGAGGAGGAGTCAGCCAAGTATTCCGCACCTGCCATCGTAATTGAAACTCTACCACGCCGCCAAAAAAGGTCCGCTCCTGTTCCTTTTATGGCGACTACCAACGCGCGCAATCATAGACGGTTTTGCCTCTATGGATACCCGTCATCGGTGTACAGGCTGTTCCTTGTTACCTCATATATTCTTTGCCTACAGCCTTATCCTATAGACATGCACACATTGCCTTGCGATATAGTCAGTTTCGTTCATTTTATCTGCATGTATTCCGAGGCATTCATGAACAACAGTGTCAGCCAAACATACCTCAAAACTGATCAAAGGCAGTCTCAGCCAATTCTTGGAAGATAGGACCATCGCCCTTTGTATCACAGGGAGCGTGGCAGCTGTCGAGTGTGTTGCCCTAGCACGACGCCTCATGCGACATGGAGCTGAAGTCTACGGAGTTATGAGTGCAATGGCACAGAAGATAATTCACCCAGACTTGATTGAGTGGGCAACTGGAAATCCGGTCGTAACGGAACTGACCGGTCAGATTGAGCACATAACTCTGGCTGGGAAACACGAAGAGCACGTCGATTTGGTCTTGATTGCGCCGGCCACAGCAAACACCATCGGTAAGATCGCCAATGGCATTGACGACACGCCAGTGACAACCACGGTTTCTTCAGCGATTGGAGCGGGCATCGAAGTCCTAGTCGTGCCTGCCATGCACGAATCCATGTATGATCATCCTGCCGTGATTAAGAACATCGAAGTGCTTAGAGGGATTGGAGTCCACGTAATGAACCCCAAGATGGAGGAGGCGAAGGCGAAGATTCCCGAAGTTAATGCAATAGTCAGTGAGGCTATCGCACTTCTTGGACCTAGGGATCTCCAGGGCATGCATTTCTTGATTACTGCTGGACCAACTAGAGGTTGGATTGATAGAGTGCGTTTTATCACCAACCCATCCACTGGAAAGATGGGCATTGCCATCGTTGAAGAAGCGATAGCAAGGGGAGCAGAAGTGACTTTGATCATGGGTCCTACCGGACAGAGGGTGCCCGATCGAGTCAAGTTCGAGAGTGTCGACACTTCCAAGGACATGCTGGACGCAGTGATGACGACACTGTCTGGTGGGGGAGTGAATGTACTTGTATCGACTGCTGCTGTGCTTGACTACACTCCCGAGAAGACCATTGACAAAAAGATAGAATCGGGCGACGAACTCACAGTCAAACTTGTCCCAACGAAAAAGATAATCGAAGAAGCTAGAGCGAAGCACAAGGGTCTGTTCATTGTGGGCTTCAAAGTGGAGTCAGGCGTGACCGATGAGGAACTGGAGAATCGTGCCCACCAGAAGATAGAATCTGGCACATGCAATTTAGTTGTCGCGAACGACGCTCAAAGACCTGGGGTTGCGTTTGGGACGGACACGAATGAGGTTTTGATAGTCGGTGAGAAGGGATTGATTAAGAAGATTCCCATAATGTCAAAGAGAGAGATAGCTCGTCAAGTGGTGAATGCGATAGTGAAGGCTCTATCAACACACAAGTAGAGTGTGTGGACTGTAAGTCAGAGAATCTCCAGAAGGCTTTTCGCCATCCGTTTCATGTCCACGAAAATGAGGCCCAGCTGAGCATCAACTTTCGCAAGGACAAGGAGGAGTGCACTGTCACCCACAGATGTGAGAAGCGTGAACCCTCTGTCAGCCTTGACGTATATTTCTACAAGGGTCCCTCTGTCAAGCTCTCCGGCTGCTTTCTCGCCTAAGGAGAGCATCGCGGCGCTGATGGCAGCTACTCGATCGTGCTCGCTCTCTGGGAGAGCAGAAGAAATCATGAGCCCATCCATTGACACGAGCGCGGCGCCCTCGACACCAGGCACGGTTTCGAAATCACGAATCGCCTTGTTGATTGTATCTACACGGCTTGACATTCTTGCATCCTCAGGTCAGTGAAACAAGGGAAAGTTTGGCCTCCGTTGTATAAAGCTTATCCTGCCAGATGCACGCGGGGAGCCCTCTTTTGCGCAATTCACTCAACCTCAAAGAACTCCGCAGCGTCGAACGCCTCATCCTCTTTCTTCTGACGCTGTTTCTCCTCCTTACTCTTGTCCTTGAACCTAGTTGATTTGCCCTTTCCTCTGCGTGGGAAGATCTCGTCACCCCTGCGGTACCTACGGTAGTAGTATAGAACCACAACTCCGATGACAACGCCGGCACCTAGAAGAACTATCAATAGCGGGGAGCTGCGGATTAGCATAAAATCAGCGAGTGTGACTGAGAGCGTGTCATAGCCAGCCTTTCCTGCATCAATCCTAAGACTGTGGATTCCAACCTTTCCAGTTGTCCATTCTTCAGTGAGAATAACTGTGTATATTCCTTCGCCATCATCAACGGCGGTAATTTCTGTTTCATTGATTGTAGCAAGGACGTGTGCAGCTACGATTCCATTACCTAGTTGATCTTTCAATTGAAGGGTAATGATAACACGGTCACCCTCCCAGATTATCTGCTGGTTTTTCTGAATGTTTCGAAGCAATATTGAGGGCGCATCTGCCCATGATACTGCATTCTGGATTGTTGCATTGCGTTCTGCGTCAGTAGGTGTTGTAGTTGTCAGAGCAATCTTTCCAGTCCCCAGAGCTGCAGCCACGATTACGGGATTCGTGCCATCAGTCGCAAGGATGGAAAGATTTGACCATGTTGACGAGAAATGACCTTGATAGTCAACTGCTGACGCAAGGGTATTTGGTATCGTAAGAAGAGGATGTGCCGGATCTATGATGGTGACGGATGTGCCGCTCCCAGAGCTGTCATACGAAACGGGCCATGGCGACCAGCTAGAGTCACCAGATACACCGAAGACCACGAAGACACCGCCATCCCTCACATAGCTCCGAAGTCTGTCACTGCTTGCGTTCAGATTGGAGCTTAGGGAGCTCAGGGAACCCGGCTCTACCAGTACTACATGCCTCAATGAGAGCAGCGTTTCGAAACTGCTGTAGTTTGAAGTCGAGTAGTAGTCATGAGTTATCCCCAGCCCGCCTAGAGTGTCAGGCAGGTATCCTGATGTTCCCAAAGCTGCGACCTCAGCTACCCCACGACCAGGCGTATGTCCTCCAAAGGAGCTTGTCAACGGGTCTGCTGAAGGTACGTGCGGTGAGGAAGTCGGGTCGTATAGGTGTATCTCAGGGTCTCCAAACAACACGTGTTGATTTGCGTAATCGCGTGGGTCTATTCCAAGTGGGTCAGAGTAATCGAATGAAACAGTAGTTATCGCATAACTCAGGGCTGCTCCAGTGGAGGTTCCTGTAACAAGTGAGTCAGTCACAAGTTTGCATATCATGCCAGCGGGCTGGAAGTATACGGTTCTTGGAGAGGCCATCACGCCCACAGCTCCATGCTCCATCAGCATCTGGGGAAATTTTGAACCTCCAAGAAGACAGGCGGTCACAATCACAATTGGAGACCCTATATTGTCCACTGCATTCTCAAGGTCCGTTGTTGTCTTCAGCACGTGGTAGGGGGCATCATCATACAGGACGGGGTTTACGATTGTGTCAGCATTGAAGTCTGCTATGCCCTCCTGTTCCATTCCATATGATGCGTCCTCTGATCTCATTGAGAATACACCAATGCCTCCTGGTCGTTGGGGTGGATCTGTAGGCAGCTCAGTCAGAGTGCCGTGCGTGCTTAGAGACCAAAGGGCCACTTGAGAGCCGAGGCCTTCGAATACCTCTTCAAAGCCAATGTGACTCTCAACCTGGTATCCAGCACCCTGTAACGCAGTCAATGAATCCGTGTATTGATGAAGCGAATGGGCTTGGAGGAAGTTGTCTACATAGGTGTAACCGTCGGTATAGGCGTACATGCTCAACAGGGCTGTGTCAGCGGAGTCTGCAGATAGGTACAGGAATCGGTGGAG
>Ga0209986_10004806_pt1 | contig 11365 bp, 18 predicted proteins | sample BlataG_FD_183168 | JGI IMG/M metagenome (GOLD analysis project Ga0209986, IMG submission 183168) | Deep subsurface microbial communities from Black Sea to uncover new lineages of life (NeLLi) - Black_00105 metaG (SPAdes) (version 2) | ecosystem: Environmental > Aquatic > Marine > Oceanic >...
ATGTAAATTCTTACCTTTTTCCTTTGCGCGCTCTCTACCTATACTAAGTCGTGTTAAAATGAGTTTCTTTTCAAAATCGGCGATTGCACCGAGTATTGTTATAAACATTTCTCCATCTGGAGTTGTTGTGTCTATTGGTTGGTCTATCGTAGAGAATTTAACTTTATATATGTTTAGCTTCTCAATCAAAACTAATAAATCTTTTGTGCTTCTTGCGAATCTATCCATGTGAGTTACTATTATTACATCAAACTTTCTCTTCTCTACATCCTTCATCATTCTCTTTAGTTCGGTTCTTATTTCTATCGTAGCACCGCTAAGTCCTTCATCCTTATATATATCATATACTTCATATCTTTTTGCTTTGCAGTAACTTCTAAGTCGTTCCTCCTGTATTTTTATACTTTCCTCTTGTTTCGTAGTGGATGTTCTTATATACAACGCAGCCCTTAGAGGGCTTCTTTCTTTTTCCATTAGTTATCTCATTACCTCTATATATATATGCTTAAATTTATAGTATATAAATGTTTATGGAATATTAAATTTATAGCGTAGTAAAGTTTATGATTCAGAAAGAAAGACATTTCGAGTTATTTCAACTTCTCCAATTCCGCTTTTATCCCTTCTATCAATTTATCCTGTATCTCCAAATCAACAATTAAACTCGCTTTAAGTGTTTCTTCGTCTCGTAGTCTTTGTTCTAAACATTCCCGCTGTGCTTCTTTCCAGTTAATTTTTATCCATAGTTTTAAGTTTTAATTTCCTCTTTAAGAAGTTTCTTCCTTTCGCTTTTTATTTTTATATTTAGAGGTACAATTATAACTAATGTTCGATAGATGCGCAATAGCGAAAGAGATAGCAGAAGATATTGAACGACAGAAATGTAGTACCGATAGTAAGGAATGTGAGATTGCAACAGAAATTACGAATGTTATTATTAGAAGAGAATGCTCTTTAGATTTCTTAGCAGAAGAAGCACAAAAATATAAAAATTATGACGATTTTGAAAGAGAAGGTAAATATATTTACTGGCATGGTACAGATAGTCCTGCATTCACTATATTTAATCCTATACTAAAAACAAAAGAAGAGCAATTCTGGAATCCTCTTGGTAATAGTAATGTAATGTATGTTTCCAACGATAAAGAATTTGTAACACTCTTTGGTAAATATGCACATCCTGTTATTATACCACCAACTGCAAATATTTTACGGATTACACGTTCTAAATGGGATATTATTGGTTTGAACATAGTTAAGAAAGCATATAAAAATGTAGGAATAGACTATTGGAATGATTTGACTCTATCAGAGAAAATGGAGATAAACGAGGCATTGAAAGACGTACCCTATGAAGGATTGTATGATGTGTATATATATGCGACAGTAAACCGTCCGGAAATAGCAGAGCAATTGGCAGAAGCAATTGAGAAAGAATCAACTAAACGATTCAGTAAATACGATGTAGTGAGTTTTTGGGCTACTAACGACCCTATGGGGAATGCTACGGAAGTCCTTATTATTAATAAAGATATGCAGAAGACGATAGATTTAAAATCATTCTGGAAAGCGACGCAAGAAAGGTAAAATATTTATGTAAGAAGAAACCGAAAGTCATATCTATTACTTCGGACTAACTATTTTATTGGAGATCGCTAAAAAAACAAAATGAAGAAGACAAAACAAATCGAAGTAACTGTATGTGATGTATGTGGTAGCGAAGGACGTGTAGCACCGTGTATCTTCTGCGGTAAAGACGTATGTGAGAACTGCAACGTATTTGATCTGGATCATAAGCGAGTAGTGCTAAAAATGGGATTGGACGAACGTCCAATAGTTAGTTGCAAAGCATGCATCGAGCTTAATCGTCCTATACAAGACATATTAAACATATTAGATGCTATGGAACAGACTACAAAAATTGGCATAATAAAGGACATAGAAAAAGAAGCGTTTGGCGCGGTGAAGGAAGACGAAGTGAAAGCAGTGAAGAAGCACGAATCCAAATAGAATGACTATTTTGTTTTTATAGTTGGAATATAAACTATAATCAGAAAAAAATGGATGAAATAATAAACGAAAGCGAACATATAAAAGTAATGGGAGGCATCATTAAATCAGTGCGTGAAATACACGAACACATAAAAGAGCAAGGCGAGATAACACTTGCGGACGCAGAGCAAATAGCAAATAAATATAGCGTACCTTTGCACCTACCATTAGCGGAATTAGCGTCTAAATGCGTAGTGGATTATAAACGAGGTGTTATATTATGCCAGTACTGACATTCAAAAAGAAGTGGGTAGAATATTTTATACCGCAGTCAATAGTAGAGAAACTCGTTAGTTTAGGTAAAGAGACACAAAAGACAGGATTAGAAAAAGGTGTTGAATTTTGTTCGGATGCGGAAGAGTCAGAACATCCAACCATGATTACTGGTTTAGGAAAGGAGTGTACAGGCACATCATGTTCAATCAAAGTAGAAGACTGTGGCGATGCACCATCATGCGGGTGTTTTCATACGCATGCACTTATGCGTGTAAAAGATCCGCAACGTGCTTCGTATGGTGATTTGCTGGCATTATTATGGGACGCCAAATATACGTCTTTGCCAGGGATAGGCTGTCGCATTGGTATGACTTCTAAGGGATTAACATCAATACAATGTGATAAAGTAAAAGTGATACCCGATGATAAGACAATGGATAAAATGGAAGCGGACTACGATAAGTTCAAATCGTATATCGGTGAACAGATAATAGATAAGCGTAAGTATTTTTATCCCACGCAAGAGATAGAAGTTGATGATACGGAATAATTTTGAACGCAAACTACTTATACCAGAAGAAACCGAAAAGCTTTTATTATGCTCCGACTATCTGATTTAATACAATAAAAAGAGGAAAAGAAAAATGTCACACGCGGTATTTAAAGTATTTTTGAAGGGCGAAGAGTATCTACTCTCGGTAAGTGCGAAGTATTGGGAAACAATAGATTTCTACCCAACGCTTGAGGGCGAGTTCCAATCGGACAAGGATGATTTAATAAAGCGAACTAAAAAAGAGATTGAGTGGTATAAGCACAACGCAACAGAGCCAGATATAGACGGACTCGTTACTGCTTTACGTATATGCGATATAGACGCAAGAGTGACAGGAAAGGAGAAACTATAAGATGGAGAACCAAACGGAGAAGTCAGAATCTCGTAAAGACGTAATAACTAAAGAAGAGACAGAAAAGAGAAGAAGAAACTGGGCGGAGAAAGCAAAAGTTAGGTATTTTATTGATGACGTCAGAATAATTGAAACGGAGGATAAAGATAACGCGGACTATATCATCTACTCTTCAATAGATCGTGAAGTAGAAAGTGTCAGTCTGTTAAAAAGCAACACTCTTTCTATTGATAAAGTAAAACGACTTGCACGGATCATTGTGAATATGGAACATGCAAGAAAAACAAGACCATTGAAGCCTCGTTTTGTAAATGAGAGAGATATAGAAAACATGAAAAAAAGAGGGAAGGGATAAAAACAATAGAGCGCGAAAAAGAAAAATGGGATTACTCAGTACATTCGTAATAGCAATAATAATAGGAAATGGTACAAAATGATGAAAAAAAACGTTTTTAATTGTTTTCGCTTCCTATATAAACCAAACTTCCCTATATAAACCAAAATAACTATTTCTATCCTTCTTCCAAAACTTTCTTTCGTATAACCATAGCAAGTATTTCTATTTCTGTACTACTCAACCCAACACAGCTTTCTACCGCTTCCCGCTCAACCGCTTCGCAGTATACATCCAAAACATAGTTTTTATCGTAAGCTGCTGATTTTAACTTCTCTTGTATCTGAGTATAAATCACCGCTTCCATTTTATTCAGTCTCTCGCCCAAACATAACCTATAAATCACCTTACGCTCTTCCCGCGTAAATTGCTTTAAAAATAAAAGGTAATGATAGTCCGTATGTTTCAACTCTTCTATCTGTTCTGTAGTAAACTTCTCTAACAGTTTCTGTTTTACCGCAGGTGTGATTTTTATCTTTTTCTTTGGTGGTGCTATGTCGTCTCCTTCGATTATAGCACGTTCTTCCACGGTGAGTTTCTTATTAAGGATTTTCTCGTGGTCGTCATTGAAATCTTCTTCTGACATCACGTAAGTTAGTTGTGATGGAGGTTATATATATAACTTTCGATTATCTCAACGCTAATTCTTTCTGTAACTCAGATTAACCACCTTTGTATTGAAATAACCATTATCACTCCGGATAGTCCCCGCCATGATATACAAACACACTTTCAAATTCTATGCCTTCATCTGCCAGGAGAAGCATTAAGGCAGTTGAGTTTACACCCATTCCATGCGATAGGTAGTTTTTCATTTCTATTTTTTTGTTTTATTCCGTCCTTGTAGCACTTCTTCGCCACACTGTTTACAAAGCGTATAAAATGCCCCTTCGCTATGGAATCCCGCCCCGCCTTCAAATCGCTTGCCGCATCTTAAACATTCAAAAAACATTTGTGTTTTTTTTCCTAAAATCCTGTTCGTATTATTTCGCTTTTCTGTGTCTAATTTTCTTAAATACTGAAATAATCGAAGCGTTAGTAAATGGCTCATCGCTTCTAATAAAACATTCCATTAACTCAACATCATCAGATTGAGGAACCCAGTAAGCATTGTAAATTATAACCCCTCCAATTTTAGCAACTCGAACACACTCAAAAAAAGGTTTCCACCTATCATAAAATCCTATCTTCCAAGGAGGGTCACTAATCACCGTATCAAAAGTATTGTCTCCAAACTTCAAAAATTTAAAGTCTCCTTTAATAATGCTTCTATCTTGAGGGTCTAAATCTATCTTAATATCTCCTATATTGCTCTTCCCTGCGCAAACATTTAGAGAATAGCCTTTAACCCTTTTCTTAACGAAATCTGCAACAGTCTTATTCCATATCCATGCTTTTTGCAGTTTTGTTTCCTTTTTCATCCTATCACCACCCCTAAGTACCAACCGCCTGCGAACATGACGACATCGGTCAGCAGCACCCACATCAGTTCTTGTTTTGTCATTTTTCTTTCTTTCCATTCTCCATATTCCTTGTGTACACTTCTATCTCAAACACAATGTGTTTTAGGCGAATAGTCAGATACACGTGTTATAAAGACCCCACAGTTTCGTTTTTAACGTAATATGTTTCGTTTTTTTTATACATTTTTCGTTTTCTTCTGTCCCTTCTATTGCGTATATATAGTTAGATCTTTCCTTAGATTGCTTTCTGAATTGCTCGTTCCTCATCCTTTGTTGTTCATTCATCTTTTATATATTCACCCACACTTCCACATCGCCCATCTTTTCGCTCCGCTCAAGTGTTTTGCGAAATCCTTTTTTAATCAGTATAGCTTCCATCAACGGAAACGGTGTTGGTACTTTAATGCCATATCCCTTTTCTGAAATCGCATCAAATAGTTTTGTTAAATTGCCTTTATGTTTATATGTGCTCTCTATCATAGAAATAAAAATATAGTTATCTTTTCGCCACAAATAACTTAAATCTGTGAATTTATTGCTTGTGAATCCAATTTGGTTGCCGAATTCGCTGTTCAGTTCGATTATACCCTCTTTCGGTTCGTTCATTTTCTGTTCAAATTACCGCACTAACAACTCCTTTTCGGTTTATTGCTTCTATTCGAGACAGCCGTAAGTTTCTTACATTTATTTCCTTATTACCACTATATTTATTCAAACGCTTTAAATCTACAAATAATTGGTCGTAACTTACTTGGAATAGCCTGTCCTTATCGTTCAATCCGTCATGCTCTTGTAAATATGCCTGCAGCGTTAGTTTCGTCAAGGGTGAATACAATACATATCCACTGTTAGTCCTTATCACATCATCCAGTATGTCTTTATATCGTAATCGTTGTATTTCCTTTAGCCTGAGTCCACAATCATAACACAGCAACAGTAATAGTTTCTGTGACGTATCGTACAGTTCTCGTAATAGCTGTTTTACCTCTTCTTCTGAAATAAAGTCGTAAGGTTTGGATTGAGGCTTCTTGAAGTTGTCTGTGTTGAGTTCGATACCTAACCGCTTTGCCTTATGTCTTAATGCTTGTACTGCGACAGAAATGGAGTTCTGTGTGTAACCGTTTTCGTTTAAGTGATTAATGTACTTCTCAACGTTGTCTTTAGTAATATCTTTTGAACCAAGCCAGTTTTCGAACTTTTGTATCTGGTATGAATAGTTCTTGTTCATTTACAAACTTCCTTTTGATGTTTCATTACAAATCTTATCAATCATCTTTTTTAATGATTCCCTGCTACATCCACTCTTACGTAGCATTGTCAGTGAGAATTCGGCAATGTTAATTAATAGCTGCTCTTCTTCTTGATTGCTGTTTTTTACCACAGTTTCTTCCCTCTTTACACTATCATTATATCTTTCTTAGTCACTATTTTCCTTTCTGCCTCTTTCTTCGTTTCTTCGAGAAAATTCATCAGTTCATTTGCTTTCTTGTAGTCTCCTGTTCCTACTCTCAAACTCTAAAATCTCTTTTACTTTTCTGAAATCAATCGTCATTATTTCTTTATTTTTATCTTTACCTTTTTGTTTCTCTACGATGTCTTCTAATAATTGTTTTATAAATTCCTTCACGTCTCGTACAGGATAATTACTTTGTATAAATCGTGGACAATCTACTAACTTGTTGTTAAATTCGTCTTCCCAGTTTTCTCGTGTCAGTTTAATTTTTTCCATTCATACATCTTCTCCAATAACCAAATTTCCATTATAAACAAAATTCTCGCTTCTTACAATAATACATTCTTCTTCATGTTCTATAGTTACATTAAACTGCTTCTCAATATCATCCTTTATTTTATCACTTCCATCTATCCACTCATCATCAAACTCTTCTGCGTTGTCGGGTTCGTACCAAAAATTCGCTATGATTAATAGTGCCGTTTGGTTATCGAAACCGTACTTCTTTACGAGAGTGCTCCAACAATGAGTTATCTTGTCTGAATATGTCTTATATGCTTCTCTTAGTTTTCCCTTTTCTGTATCTTCTTTCATTTTTCTTTCGTCATATCTCCTGTGGATTTGTAGGAACCAACTTTACCTTTTTTGCTTCTACAATGTCAGTCTTGTATATGTGCAAGCTATCGCTAAAATCTATTATTCTTACTATCTGACAGTTATTTGGTTTTATTACTTCTCTATTCAGCATATCTACCAAACATATAACATTACTCTGCCATGCGGCGTAGAGGTCGCGACTACGCCATGTTAGATGGACATCTACTTTGTTTTCGGGGATATATCGTATTTGTATTCGTTGAAGACATGGTGGAGAAGTAGTTTGCGTATCCCACTCAACATACCATGTTATTGCTTGAACTCGATTTGATGTAATATTGTTTTCTATCTGTTCTGCTAATTGTTGCTTCATCCAATGAATCTGATTAATAGGTGGGTATATAACATTCTCTTCAAAACAAGAAAGACGTTCGTAATATAAATATGCAAAACGCTCCTCTGGTTCTCTTTTCCTATATTCACGTAAAAATGCTTCTGTGTACTCTTCACAGTATTTATCAAGATGTGCTCTTTTAGTAGGAAACTGTGGATGTAGTTCTCTGCTCTCTACTTGCTTAATTGCATTCCCAGTCAAACTTATCAACATGCAACTATCCTTTATCGGCTTTCTTTGCTCTGCTCCACCTATCACTAAATCCGCTCCTTCTCTTAGCACTGCATGTACCGCTTTTGCATACGCATTATGAAAGTTCTTTTCATCTATCTTTTCTGTATATAATTTCATATTTTTTTCCATCCTCGCTCCTTAAACTCTTCATATCTTTCCTTTAAATGTTCCCAACCTAATTCTCTCACTTCGTTTTCATTTAATCCTTGTTCTTCACAAAGTTCTAATAAACGTCTATTAAGATTGGTAATATGAAATTCTGTACTATCAGAATAGACTTTTTCGTGTGGGAATCTTATACTATAAACGATATTTCTATGCAAGTTTCCAAGTATTACAAAGACATCATTTGATTTAGGAAAGATACTATTTTCTCTCATAAATCTATTGGCTTTTATCTTCTCTTCATCTATTCCCAATTCCTTACATAGTACTGAAAGCTGTGTGAATGCATCCGCAAAACTTAGTTTTATGTTTTTACTATCCGTCTCAATATCTCTTACTACATCGCTAATTTCGTAAGTTATTATACTCAATCTGAAGAATGTGTTCTGTCTTGGTTCGTATATTCCGTTTACTATTACACTACCGCTTTTTAAAATAGTCGCAGTTTTCATTTTTTTTATCACATGTAATAAAACTACATCTTTATTAAAATCATTTTCGGTTTTCTCTCCCATAAGAACTTTACCATCGTCCACCAAGAAAGCCTCGCCCTTTAGGGCGGGGATGAATTGGATAGGTATGGAGTTGGTGCAGATGAAACTTAATTCATCTTCTCCATACCTATCCTTTATATATAATGAATACATAAATAATAAGTGGTGCAGATGAAGCGAACAAATATTTTCAACCTGAACCCCGGGAAGGAAGAAGAAGCGATACTTAGAGAATGGGGAAACAACTGCGCACGGATGTACAACAAGATAAACTATACACGCCGGCAATCTTTCTTCGATGGCGAACTTGATTGGAATACTGATGACTTATATCACGAATACAAGAAGTTGGTAGGTTCCGGGACTGCACAGCAGATAATAAACAAGAATAACGAAGCGTGGAAATCCTTCTTCGCTTTGCTTAAATCGTACAAAGCGGGAAAGATAGAAGATATGCCACACCCACCGGGCTATTGGAAAGATAAAAACACAGGGAGTCGGATATTGCGTATCCTTGTTCGCTCGGATTTATACAAACTTGGCAGAAAATATCTCAAGTTGCCTTTTAAGTTCAAAGTGCACTGGAAAGGGAAGAACAGGTGGGAAGGCAAACAGGGCAGATTGGAAATCATTTATGATGCTCTCGAAGATCAATGGAAATGCTATATGCCGGTAGAGGCGGAGCCTCTGCATCAACCACGAGGAGATAAGATAGCATACGTTGACCCTGGAGTGTTGAACATGATAACAGGATGGATAGAAGGAGAAGAGCAAGCAATAATATACTCAGGTAGGAGCATCCTGAGCGACTGGTGGTACTGGACAGAGCAAATAGCGAAATGTCAATCAGAACTGGAGCAGATAAGAAGGAAGAGCAGTAAGAAACTGAGGAAGTTATATCAAAAGAGAAAGAGAAGATTCAGACAGGTAGTAAACACGATAATAGCGAGATTCGTAGCAGAATGTTATGAGAAAGGTGTATCGGAGATAGATATAGGTGATGTAACACATATAAGAGAAAGCGGAAGAAAAGGAAAGAAGACGAACACAATGGTAAATAACTTCTGGTCGTTTAGCTATATCTACGCGAGATTACGAGTAACCGCAGAGAACTACGGTATAGGGATGAAGAAGAAAGACGAGCATAAAACATCAAAGACATGCTGTTTATGTGGCAAGGAGCACAGAGGAGGACGAAGATACAGGGGATTATATATCTGCAAGGAGCAAGGAATAGCAATAAATGCAGACGTAAACGGTGTAGCGAACATAGCAAATCCAATATTCCCAAAGCCCGTATGGGATAGGGATAACTGGGTGGTGGCACACCCACTACTTTATAGGATAGGAGTAGGAACCATCACCCTTTAGGGCGGTGAGGATGTCAGTCCATAAACTACTTATGCAGAAAGAAACCGAAACTAATATCTTTACACATACCATTATTATTTCTATGCGTGCATAATGCGTGCGCACGAAAAAGAAAGGAGGCAAAAAAGAGTGACTGAAAAGAAAGCAGAAGCAGTGATAGAAATCAAAGGACGGCTGTATGCGAATATCCCCCCTGCCGTTCTAACGAAGATGCAAGTCAGAGAAGGGGATAAATTGAACATTTTTGTGGAAGGAGACAAAGCGATAATGGAAAAAGTAGAAGGAGGAGGAAAATAAAGAAAATGGAATCGAAAGAAATAGAAGAGAAATGGATGCAAACGAGTTTTGCAGCAGAAGAAGGTGCGGAAGTACCTCAATGGGTAGAGGATTTGGACGTAGATCCCGAAGCGGTGCAGCGACAGAAGGACTTCAACATAATGGAGAAGTTCGAGATACCTGGTAGTGACAGACCCGCAGCAGAGATAGAGTTCATGGGCGAGCCGTATAAAGTAGAGAACGCAAAAATGAAAGGTGGATTTGCGTACTTTGTTAATGTACAGCACGGCGGTATGACAAGACAAATGAACTTTAGTAAGACCGTGGTACATCAGATACTGACCAAAGGAGCGTATCGGGTAGAAGATGGTGTTCTTCTGGTAGACGGACAACGAGTAAGTATCGGAAAGCAGCCTCTGCCTAAGGACTACAAGCCCAGAAGCGGTGAAGTTATGGAAGGTACGGGTGAAACGATAGTACTGGAGAAAACAGGTGAACGTGAATTACTCATTATGTCCGACCAGGACAAACTACTACAGGTGATAGTTGATACGGGCGACAAAAAGATCACCAAGAACAAACTGATCAACCTACTGATAACAAAGAAGGAAATGAAATTGACACCACAACTGGACAACCTGATAGCGAAACTGAAGGACGCAGGTAAGATAAGAGAGACGAAACCGGAGGAGTACACATTACTCTAAGGTTGGAAGAGTGGGAGGGATTTAATCCTTCTTCTCTTTTTATTTTTTTAAAGGGGAAACGGAAAAATGAAAATAGAAGTGGATTTGAAAATGTTACTTAGACTGATAGAAATATCCGCAGAAGCAAGAAACGAAAACACCCGTGCGGGTATCCCTGTTCCTGAAGTAAATAAAGAGTGCTATGATGCATACATTAAAGGTAGGAAGTTTGGTTTTACCCAGGGAAAAGATGAAGTGATAAGAGAAATAAAAGTAGCAACTGGTTTAGAGGAGGACTGCTAAAAATGAAAGTTAATTATAGCTATCTGTTCAGTAATTCATATACACGAGAGAACGAACGTATCGCGTTTGAAGCTGAAGTGAACAATAACGAAGCGGATAAGAAACTCGGTGAGTTGTTTTTCAGAGTTATAAACATACACAAAACGTTGGAAAAATACAGACAACTTATTCCGAATATTGAACATGCTAGACGTAATGTACAGAATACAATTGCAAGTATCAATACATATAGAATAAGTATATCAAAAGCGGAGGCAGAAATAAAACGATTGAAAAGTGCAACAGACGATGAGTTGTTACCAAGAATACAATGTGATAGACAGACTATATCGGATTACCGTAAATATTTAGCAGATCACGAA
>Ga0209986_10004807_pt1 | contig 11364 bp, 6 predicted proteins | sample BlataG_FD_183168 | JGI IMG/M metagenome (GOLD analysis project Ga0209986, IMG submission 183168) | Deep subsurface microbial communities from Black Sea to uncover new lineages of life (NeLLi) - Black_00105 metaG (SPAdes) (version 2) | ecosystem: Environmental > Aquatic > Marine > Oceanic >...
CCTATTCTTCATGCTAGCATATGCTTCCACAAATAGCAAGCATTATTGGGAAGTATCTTCATCTCGCGAATTTCAAAAAGACGAGCGGTTCAACAAATGCTGAGGGTTACCCACTCAATGTAAATACAAGACCAGTAACTGCTGCACTGCCGGAATCAACTGCTTCTTCTCAAACAAAAGCTCGGGAACTGTTCCCCAAGGCCCACCAACTTGATTCCTAAATAACTCTTCTCGTAAACTATCCTTACTTAGCATTTCGCTATTTTGTTACCCTTTAACAAATATTGGCATCACTGTTCCGTTGTAGGTATATTTATACTGAGGCAAGAGGCTATGCTTTGTCAAGGGTATAGCCATGTCTTTGGGCGAGTAGATTGAGCAGAGTCGAACTCTCCGTGAACAATGTTTGACTTCCTTCCAACAATCCCAAGGATTGTTGGGTAACAATCCAGGCTATCGTGAGTTACTAAAATTCTAGCTGTTGGGAAGGACTCGGGAGGCGATCAGGGCTCAATTTCGCAGTCTATCTAGTGTTATGCTAAAGGGTTCCTCTGGAACTGAAAGCAACAAGCCGTCTTCCAAATCATTTACTATGCCAATGTAAGCATTCAAACCATGGCATAACGAATCGGTTCTAACATATCTGTCCTCGTAGCTCCAAAAGATGCCACCTATTGCCTTTTCGGGTTCTCTGAGGAGAAAGGTGTTTTCTTCCGAATAGGTGTTCTGGATTATCCATAATATTACTTTCAACACTGCCTCTTTATATCTATCGCATCCCTCCATATCTTGTTCCTGGCAGAACCTGTACATTTCCATCGCTACTTCGGCCAACCAGCCATTTCCGCTTGTCGAATATGCACCGTGCCAGCTTCCATAGTACACAGGATTACTTATATGGTCTTCCTGTCTTTTCAATAGTTCACACCCACATCTCACGATTATGTCCTTGTAGCGGTCATCGTCGTTTACCTTGTAGAAATCAAGCAGAGACATTACGACCCATGCGCTTGAAATCGGGTTCTGCCACCGATAGTCGTCCCCCAGATAACAGCCCTCCTTTGCAACTCTTTCAGCGAAGTGCTCGGCGATTTTCTCAGCAGTCTCATAGTATCTCGCTTCTCCAGTGACCCTGTAGAGTCGGGAGAGAGCAGCAAGAACCTGGCCATTATAGAGGAGTGATTCTTTTTCGCCGTACAGCGATTCCCCACCTTCGTATATCTTGTATGCTTTCATAATCCCGTCGGGTTTCTGCATGGTGGTAAGCCAATCACCACCCAGCTTTGCCGACTGCAGATATCTGGAATCGTCGGTTAGCTGATACAAATCTAATAGTGTGAATATGCTCAGCGCTGCAGTTCCGACCACAAATCTTGGCTCCTTCGTCCCACTTGCGTAGTAGTATGAGTAATGAAACGCACCATATGTCTCTGCATCCTTACTCTGCATGGAAAGAAGGAAATCTCCCCAGTCTGGCACACTCTCTAGGATTCTCTCATCCTCATCAAAATCGTGAAGCTTCAGAAGCGTATATATAATTGAGGCGGAATACACGGTATGTAGTCTACGGCCGAAATCATCATTCGGAGCGTCATACCTTTTGTAGAATCCATGCTCATCTTCGTGTTGTGCTCTTAATAAGAACTCCTTTCCCTGTTCGATCTTCTGGAGAATCAGTTCCTTGTCCAAACTACGAATTATCACCAGGTCCGCAATAAGTTCCTTTCCTTCCCCGTTGTACTCTATGAAGGAAAATGATTGGTCGTATTTGGGAAATGACCTGCCATAGAGATAATCGTAGTAAGGGAGGAGGGACAACAGCTTGTCGACTTGGGCAAAGAAGGAGGGGCCGTACGAGAAACTAACTGAGAATCTTGCGTCTTCAAGCTCTTCTTCACCAAAATCCGGCTGCCTTCCTTCAAGTGCGTTCCGGGTCGCTTCCTCTAATGAGACCGATAATGACTCATGCTCTGCCTCATAATCGCCGTTCCCTATAATTTCTCCTTGGTGATATATCGCAACCTCAAGGTCCCAATTCCCTATAATGCTTAGTTCTTCTGGATGTTGCGTTTGCCGCTGGTCGAAATAATCCTCAGCCACTGTTCTCACAAATCGCACAGTCGAGTCCCTGAATTGGTCGCTTTCACTGTAGCCTTCTGGCTCTGTCGATGTAGTAATAGGCTTGCTGACTACAGTGAGAGGAATTACGATTGAGATAACAACAGCCAGCAGCAGCGGTAATCCAATAGCAAGCAGGTAGGCCCTATTGCGATAGGCCCAGTTTTTCGGTGGTGGCTCCTCAGAGAGTAATCGCGCCCGGCGACGCTCAAACACAACAAGGAGTATCCCAGCCACGACCAACATACAGCTGATGGGAAACATGACCAACAGCCGTTCTGAAGTCAGGCCGACAGTGACTGAAACATAATACCACCACCAACCAGTGAAGGCCCCGCCAATAGTGATGAGCAGCCATCCTGTTATCCGGGGCCGTGGTAGCGCCAGCAGTGTCAGTCCCAGACAAACAGCTCCAGGCAACAGATAGAGAACCCGGAGGTACCAAGCATCCCACCATGCCTCGTAATACATCCCCCGTACACCCCAGATCACCCATAGGCTGGTTGCCAGGACCAGCAGTCCCATAGCCACGTAACCGATAAGCTTACCTCCGAATTTCCAATCGCTCATAATTTGCTTTATTTGGGGGGATCCTTAGCCGAAGACACCCAAAATGGCGCCAATTGCTTTGAAAGCAAATTTACACTACTGGCGCAGTTTTGTCCACTCGCCGGTGAACACCGAGAAGTGTAACAGGCTACCAAAGCTAGATAAACACGAGGATTTGGCAGTGGAAGCGCACCTCTTGGGAATCAAGGGCTTGCTTTGTTTGATCAGACTGTGGCGATATTGATGCGTTCTTGCGTGACATTCCAGATGGATTAATGATCGGTGTCAACAGGACGTTATTTTTGAACGAGCTAAAAAACAGGAATCATGAAAGAATAATGTGCCTCCTAAAAACAGGGTGAAGTTTCAGGGAAGGAGGTGATGCCAATTTAGAAAACACCCGGATTAACCATTATTCATAACCAAAGGAGGAGAAAAATGAAATTTCTAACCATAAGCAAGATGAAGGACACGGCATCTACAGTTCCGCCGTCTGTAATGAGGCAGCTCATGGAGGCAACCTTTGATTTAATGAGTCAGGAAAAGAAGGCGGGGAAAATCTTGGAATATTACTTCATACCTGGGTGGGATCGTGTCGTGGCTATTAGTGAAGTTAAGAGCGCTGAAGAAATCGTTCAACGCCTTAGTGGGCTACCCGTTGGGGCGTTTCTGGATTTCGAGGTCTACCCGCTGGCTGATGCCTTTGAATCAATGAAGACCTATATTGAGAGCCTGAAGGCGGCGGAAAAGATGTTCACTGGACCACCCAAGTAGCTCACTCAGGCCATACTGGATTAATTTAGTCATAAACGTTGATAGTCAGTTGTAAACGCGGCTAATAATTTATGATGTCCGTCTAGAGTTCTGTGCCCCGGATTCATCCGCTATTCTGTAGATCTTGGTTGCACGAAATGACGTTTTGTGACCCCTTAACTCTATAGTATGTCTTGGACACCGCAACCTATTGACAATTCCTTAGATAGCGGTGTAATATTAGAATAGCTTCTTTAAGGAATGATACTTTAGGTACTAATAGCAAGGTCGGTGGTCAGGTGTGTGCCATAGAGGATTGCGGTAGTTCCAACAACGTTGAGCCCAGCATATATAGAAATGTGAATTGGGCTCTTTTTCCTTGCAACAGTGAAATCAACCCTCCCTTTCGAAACCCGAAGTCATTGCTAGGCGTAGCCGAGGCCCCCCTTTTCCCCTTGATGGGAGAGGGATAGGAGTTTGTGCGGAGTTTATCGAGGGATAAGGACAAGCATAAAACAGTGAACAAGGGATGTGCAGCGATAAGAAGAGGAAAATTGATGGGTGAAACCTTCGGGATTGCACTTGTGCCTGTGCTGGGTGGGGCGATGCCTGGTGGCACAGGCCTGACCATGCGGAGTTCGGAGGAGTGAGATAGTATAGGCTGCAAACCATAAACCTGAAAAAACCAAATTGTCATCATGATAAGACGGCTTAGTAAGGGCGATAGTCGGTTGCCGAACTGGAATAGGCGAGGGCTGTTGTCAGTTCTGAGCCTCACCAATAGCCATTGCGTTCGCTGCTTCGGCCGAGAGGGACTGAGTAAAGCCACCACCATGTTCCGCAAGAGACAAGTGAATGTTGACTAGACTAAAAAGACAGCAGAGGCTGGGGGGTGACCTGGTCGTAGCCAGACTCAGTTCGAGGATTCCGGTTGTTGGAAAAGTCGAGGTGTGGGACAACTTCGCTAGATAGGACAATGGAGGTAGTGACGTATGAGTAAGTCGTTGGGCGTTGCACTTGTCCTGTTCAGCATCATAATCGCTAGTTTAATAGGTGGTTGGCAGAGCCAGCCCGGTTGGGAGGAAATAGTGACGGAAAAAGCCGGTAGTTTGTTACTCATGCAGGTAGACCTGAGAAAAGAGCAAATGGCCGAACCAACTGCCGAGAGGCTGAAGCAGATGCAAACTATGGGTATGAGAACAGAGGACTTGACCTCGCAGTGGATATATATCCATTTTGAGCAAGAGCCAACACAACCCCAGCTAGAAGAGCTGCGAGACCTCGGTATCACCGTATATGTTGATTCGTGGATACCACCGGTCGGTGACCACCCCACCGGCTTCATTCTGGCTGACATGCCCATAGATAAGTTGAACGAACTGGCAGCTAAGAATTACATCATCAAGCTGAATACCGCCGAACAACTGCTCGAACCTCAATCAAACAGATAGTCAATATATTGGCACAATAGATGTTGTTCTGAATTCAGTAAATACTAAAAGGAGGAATGCGATGAAGAAATTAGTTGGAGTGCGAGTGTTTCTTGCCATATTGCTGGCACTTATTCTAAGTGGTTGTGGTTTACCCCCCTTACCCATGGTTTCACCCTCCGGCCCCAGCTCCAAGATCTGTCCATTACTAGCCCTTCAGGTGGAGGCTAAGACACAGTTAGCCTTAGAAACGCTGGCTGAGACGGGTGCTGAGGCTGAGAGGATAGGCACTCTGGGGATTGCAGGCATGAGAACAGAGGATTTGACCTCGCAGTGCATATTCATCCATTTTGAGCAAGAGCCGACACAATCCCAGTTAGCAGAGCTGCAAGACCTCGGTATCGCTGCATATGCTGATTCCTGGATACCACCGGTCGGTGGCCACCCCACCGGCTTCATTCTGGCTGACATGCCTACAGATAAACTGAACGAACTGGCAGCTAAGAATTACATCATCAGGCTGAATACTGCCGAACGACTGCTGGAACCAGCAAATGACCTGGCGGCTATGGCAACCAAGGCTGACGATGTCTGGGACCTGGCGTATGATGGCAGCGGAATCAGGATTGCCGTATTAGATTCAGGACTTGATGTTACACATCCTGACATTCCCGCGCCAGTAGCCAGTAAGGATTATTCCAACTATCCCCAATTGGGCAATGATATTGCCGATACGGTTGCCGGTCAGGGCCATGGCACCCATGTCACCGGTAGTGCCCTGGGCCGGGGAACACAATCAGACGGTCGGTATAAAGGGGTGGCGCCGGGAGCTGACCTTATTTTTCTCAAGATTCAAGGCGAGGATGGCAATGTGTTCAAAGCTATGGTGGCTGCCATTAGGGCGGCGGTGGATATTTACCATGCCGACATCATCACCCTCAGTTACGGAGGCTGGAGTAAGCACCATGATGGAACTGATGAGGCAGCCCTGGCGGTTGACTATGCCTTCAGCCAGGGGGCAGTGGTGTTTAGCTCGGCAGGAAATGAAGCTGACGAGGGACGTCATTACTCTGGCACGGCACCGGCCAACGGCACTACAGATTTCATCCGGGTCAATGTTACTGGGGCGGGTAGCAGTGACATTGACCTAACTTTTAATTTAGTCTGGTTTGATGGCCCGGCGATTTCTAATCACCTGACCCTGGAGTATTATGATGCTGACAAAAGCCGGGTAACAGATGTTACTATTTTCAATCGGTCGGAAAGCACAAGAGGCACGGAACAACGGTATTCGTACCTCAATTTCTGGGTAGATCCTGGCGATAGCACCTGGTATGTCAAGGTTCGCAACAATTCAGCAACCACTCAGTTTTTCCACATCTACGAACAATGGGAACGTGGGGTGGTAACGTTCCAGAATCCAGACCCCTTTTATACCATAGGAAGTCCGGCTGAGGCCAATAATTGCATCGCCGTCGGCGCCTATGTCACCAGAGGAGAGTGGACAGATTACCAAGGGGAAACCTGGTCGTACGACACTTGTCCGAGCACAGGCACTATGGCTGGCTTCAGCAGCCGGGGACCCAGGGTAGATATAGATAGCGGAGCCCCACCCAAGCCAAATATTGCTGCCCCTGGCCAGGAGATTATCTCCTGCCGCGACCAGAATGTCTTGCCCTGGCCTGGTCCTGATGACCCGTTTATTATCGATAACGATGATCTCAACCTTGATGGTTCCGGTCCGGCCGATTACTATGTTATGCACGGCACCAGTATGGCCTCGCCTCATGCCGCCGGGGCTGCTGCCTTGCTGCTCCAGGCCTACCCCGAGTTAAAGGGTAACCCCGCGGCTGTCAGAGATGCGCTGCAGAGCACAGCCAGCAATGGCGGAGTGCATGATGACACCCGCGGCTATGGCGGGATAGATGTCCTGGCTGCTTACACAGACCTTCTACCAGAGTATGACCTCACCATCTCCAGCACCGGCGGTGGGTCGGTGACCAATCCCGGGGAGGGGACTTTTACCTATTACGAGGGAACAGTGGTCAACCTGATGGCCGAGGCTGAGCAGGGCTACCGGTTTGTCAACTGGACCGGCGATGTTGACCAGATAGCCGATGTCGATGCCACCGCAACCACCATCACCGTGGACGACGACTACGCCATCACTGCCAACTTTATGATTCAGTACGACCTGGCGATAGTTAGCACCACTGGCGGCTCGGTGACCGGTCCCGGCGAGGGTACTTTTCCCTATGACCCGGGAACAGTGGTCAACCTGGTGGCCGAGGCTGAGCAAGGCTACCGCTTTGTCAACTGGACAGGTGATGTTGACGAGATAGCAGATGTCGATGCTGCCACCACCACCATCACCATGAACGACGACTACTCCATCAGCGCCAACTTTATAGCTCGGTACGACCTGACCATAGATAGCACCGCCGGTGGCTCGGTGACCGGTCCCGGCGAGGGGACTTTTACCTATGACGGGGGAACAGTGGTCAATCTTATTGCCGAGCCTGAGCAGGGCTACCGCTTTGTCAACTGGACAGGTGATGTTGACGAGATAGCAGATGTCGATGCCGCCACCACCACCATCACCATGAACGACGACTACGCCATCACCGCCAACTTTATAGCTCGGTACGACTTGACAATAGCTAGCACCGCCGGTGGCTCGGTGACCGGTCCCGGCGAGGGGACTTTTACCTATGACGATGGAATAGTGGTCAACCTGAAGGCCGAGCCTGAGCAGGGCTACCGCTTTGTCAACTGGACCGGTGATGTAGACGACATAGCCGATGTCCAGGCCGCCACCACCACCATCACCATCAAGGGCGACTCCACCATCACCGCCAACTTTGAGGAGATACCCCAATACAACCTTGCCGTCAGCAGCACCGCCGGCGGCTCGGTGACCGATCCCGGCGAGGGGACTTTTACCTATTACGAGGGAACAGCGGTCGATCTTATTGCCGAGCCTGAGGAGGGCTATCGCTTTATCAACTGGACCAGTGATGTAGATGACATAGCCGATGTCCAGGCCGCCACCACCACCATCACCATGAACGACGACTACGCCATCACCGCCAACTTTGAGGAGATACCCCAATACGACCTTGCCATCAGCAGCTCCGCCAGCGGCTCGGTGACCGGCCCCGGCGAGGGGACTTTTACCTATTACGAGGGAACAGCGGTCGATCTTATTGCCGAGCCTGAGGAGGGCTACCGCTTTGTCAACTGGACCGGTGATGTAGATGACATAGCCGATGTCCAGGCCGCCGCCACCACCATCGCCATCAAGGGCGACTCCACCATCACCGCCAACTTTGAGGAGATACCCCGGTACGACCTTGCCATCAATAGCACCGCCAGCGGCTCGGTGACCGGTCCCGGCGAGGGGACTTTTACCTATTACGAGGGAACAGCGGTCGATCTTATTGCCGAGCCTGAGGAGGGCTACCGCTTTGTCAACTGGACCGGTGATGTAGACGACATAGCCGATGTCCAGGCCGCCGCCACCACCATCACCATCAGGGGCAACTCCACCATCACCGCCAACTTTGAGGAGATACCCCGGTACGACCTTGCCATCAGCAGCACAGCTGGCGGCTCGGTGACCGGTCCCGGCGAAGGAACGTTCACCTATGACGACCGAACAGTGGTCGATCTTATTGCCCGGCCTGACGAGGGCTACGGCTTTGTCAACTGGACCGGTGATGTAGACGACATAGCCGATGTCCAGGCCGCCACCACCACCATCACCATCAAGGGCAACTCCACCATCACCGCCAACTTCGTAGCTCAGTACGAACTGACTATAGACAGCACCGATGGCGGCTCGGTAAGCGAACCTGGAGAGGGGACTTTTGCCTGTGACGAGGGAACAGTAGTTAACCTGGTGGCCGAGGCTGAGGAGGACTATCGCTTTGACAACTGGACTGGCGATGTGGAGACCATTGCCGATGTTGAGGATGCCGAAACCACCATCACCATGAACGGTGACTACTCCATCACCGCAAACTTCAGGACCGCTGGCGGGGCGTGCTTCATTGCCACCGCAGCCTACGGCACACCGATGGCTGACGAAATAGAAATTCTCCGTGAGTTCAGAGATGGATACCTGCTGACCAACCCGCTGGGACAAGCCTTCGTAGATTTCTATTACAGGACCAGCCCGCCAGTAGCCCAGTTCATAACTGAACATCCCGGCCTAAAGCCAGTAGTGAGGGTAGGACTGCTGCCCGCTGTAGTAATGAGTACCGCAGTCGTCAACACCACTCCGATCGAGAAGATAGCCATAATATGCTTGCTAGTGCTAATCTCAGTGGCAGTGGCTATATGTGCAAATAGGCGACGGGGCAGAGGCCCCGAGTATTCCTGGGAGTGAAATCGCACAAAAGCCTGTTTTGTTACCTAACTAGACAAACCATCGGATTGTGTCCCTTTTGTCCTACGGGCGAGTTTAGGTTTGCCAATAGAAACGGCTTAAGGCGACTCCAGATTTGCCAGTGCACATGAGCTCAGTTTGCCAATAAAGGCGACTCCAAGTTTGCCAATCATGGTTAAAGTCGTTGGACGGGAAGGGAACAAAAGTGTGGAGTAATGTATGAGTTCGACGTAACACGATAATGCTGGTCACGATTTGTGACCCGCCAGGTACTCATTGTAGTATTTGAACCGGGTGGACTTGTGTAGGCCTAGGGCTCTCACTTCAGGGCTGGAAGGTCCCTTACCCTCACTAAACAACCAGAATGCCCTTGCCTTCATACTGTCTCGTCCTTTGGTACTCTCTTCTATGGATAAGGCTTCGCGTTCTACCTTAAGATCAGCTAGTTCATCTTTGACTATGTTGGCAATTTTCTGGGTGATAATGCCCACGCTAGCCATTCTATCGATGCCACCGATGTGTCTCAAATACTCAGCGAACCTGTCTGTTATCTTGATTTCATCCTCGTATCCCTGGACTTGATAGGTGACACTGTCGTCTGAGGCTGCCGTAATTGTGGTCCCTTGAGGCTTGGTCTCCCCGTTGAGTAATCCCTCCAGAAGTATCAAGGGTATGCTCTTCCAGAATACATGGGCATCAAGGTCCTCGGGTCCAATAACTGAGTAGTAATAGCCGACGGATTTCGGGCTCTTCAGAAGGGAGAGGCTATCCTTCTCTTCTACGGATGGCAGAGAAAATTCAAAGCCATCGAAGGTTTTCTTTCCTTGCCTCAGGCATATCTCTGCGTAGGCAGCGGCAAAAATTTCAAAGCTGAAATTGAGACACGGCACTTCATCAAAATTGTAACTTGCCGACGGTAAAGGGTAATACCGCCTATAGTATTTGGGTGGAAGAGCGATAAACTGACGCAAGTTCTCTGAACAGAGTCGCTCCAATTGTCTGTTGGCGACACTGATGAGAACGAGGTCTAAATTTGTTGTTTCTTCTTCGGAGAGGATATAGTCAAAGTCATCCCCGGAGTATCGATTGTCCTTGGTCATCGCCCGGAAGTAACTGGAGAGATTCCTCTCCCTACGATGGAGTCGAGTAGTTAGTTCTCTTATTTCTTTGTTCAGACGACGGTTGTATGCGTTGGCAGCAAATTGAGCGCGCCGTTTTCGCATCTCTTCCCGTCGTCTGTCGTCGACCGCCTCTAGGCACCGTAGATAAGCACTCGCCTTCTCCTGATAGATATAGAACTCGCCTGCCTCTAAATAAGCATCTACCGCTCCGCTCATGCTCATCTCAAACCTCTCATATTCTCTAGGACGGTTGAGGTACTTCCTGGCGAGGGCGATTGGTGAGTGTAATGCTTCAAAGGCACGAGTTCTTCTTTCAGCTTCATCTCGCCTCTTCACAGTTTCTGGCTTAGTTGCCGCCTTGCGTCGGTAGACTTCTCTCAGCAATGACTTCATGTTCTCTATGCAGGCGAATGACTGCAGTTGCATCATCGGGAAGGCCGGACCAGGACCGCCATCGGGGAGAGGATTAGGATATACGGCATTAGGGGTAATGCACGTTAGCAACGCCATTTCGATTTCGCTCTCATACCTTCGCAGTTCGTCTTTTTCATCATCTGAAAGGAAGGTTTCTATGTCATCAACAGTAAGCCCATCAATCGCGAGTTGCTGTTCAATCGCGGCGCTTTGATCATCAAACCACTTCAATGCTAGGGGATGAAGTTGTTTTGCAGCCTCTGGCTTCAGGTTCAGTATTGCAGTCAATTGGACCTCAAAGTAGTTTCACGATATAATGATTAGAAAGTCAAGGAAAAGGCAAGCTCAAAAGTTCTGTCTATTGTCACCCCTTCCCCACTCAACGCTGTAACTATAACCAAGTAGTCTTGGAGGCTGTTATGTTTTCAATCGCGTAACGCTCCGACCTGATTTTAGATTGATAATAAACATTGCTGCCAGTATGCACGCTGCACCACCGAGAGTTCGCAGTGTCAGCTGGTTTCCACCAATGACAACAGCGAATAATCCGGCAAAGACCGGCTCCATTGTCATTACCACCGCTGCACGC
>Ga0209986_10004808_pt1 | contig 11363 bp, 24 predicted proteins | sample BlataG_FD_183168 | JGI IMG/M metagenome (GOLD analysis project Ga0209986, IMG submission 183168) | Deep subsurface microbial communities from Black Sea to uncover new lineages of life (NeLLi) - Black_00105 metaG (SPAdes) (version 2) | ecosystem: Environmental > Aquatic > Marine > Oceanic >...
AATACAAGAAGAAGAAAGGCTATTTTACAGGACTTTAGTTACTAATGATATGAAGGGGATTCATGAGATTAGCCTCAAAAATACAGAATTAAATATCCAGGGGATTGCTCTGCAGAAAGAAATGATGAAAGAGATTAAGAACCACGATAACAATTCTCGGAAAGCCTGGAATAATTTGAATGGATCTTTAAATGCTATTTGTGACAGATTGAATGGAAATGACACTAAAAAGAAGGTTAAGAAAACAGATGAAAAAAAAAGATAAATCTTTAGGTGATCTTTCTACTAATTTTTGGAAAAAAGAATTTAGATGCCCGTGCAAAAAATGCAGAAGAAAAAAGGTCCGGGTAAGCGAATTATTACTATTCAAATTAGAAATGATGATAATAATTATCGATGAGGGGCTTGATTACCATAAACCGGTTATTGTTTTAAGCGGTAATAGGTGTGAAGAGGAGAATGAAAGGATAGGGGGTTTTCCTGATTCTGAACACATACCGGATCCCGATGGAGAGGCAGCCGATATAAAAGTTATAGGAATGAAGCCTATAGAATTAGGTTTAATAGCTGAAAAAGTAGGAGGCTTGAGAATAGGCATAGCCAAATGGGGTATTCACGTAGACGTTAAACCGCCTTCTCCGAGTAAATTCTGGGTATATATGGGGAAGAAACCTATCTATTCAGCAGACATAGAGAACGAGGACTTATTAAAATTTTACAATATATTAACAGGAAAGGAAGGTGAATAAAATGCTAAATTGGTTAGCTGGCTTAGACTGGTATTGGTATGCCGGTATTGTGGCGGTAATAGTTTATTTAATTTGGAACTTTAATAAAGATTGATAAATTTAAAAAAGGAAAGTGAGGCGAGAGATAATGGGTTTAACTAATATTCTAAAATTGTTAGGGATCATAGGTGGTATAATTCCAATTATATTAACTTTGATTAAAGAGATAGAAATTCCAGGCTGGGGCAAGGAAAAGAAACAGGCAATACTCGATGCTATTTCTTTGTTTTATGACAAGTTAGCTGAAGGGAATGCATTGCCTATAACTAAAGAAAAGTTATTAGGAATAGCTGGGGGTTTTATTGATATTATTGTAGGGTTCTTTAACTTAGTCGGTTGGTTCAAACACGGGGGCCCTATCGTCAGTTCCTAGGCGATTCTTGGTTAGAAAAGAAAACTATTCCAAAATGGGAAAAGCTATTTAAAGCCTGGGGAATATATAAGGCCGAGTATCATGAAAAATACAGGAAATATATTCATTCTGAAAGATATAAGGTTTACATTAATTTGGTTACTAAAGATATCCAGGAAAGTATTAGAGCGATGAATCAGGCACAGGTTGAAGAATGCCTTAAAGAATTTTTCTGGAAGAAAGAATTCGTATGCCCGGATATTCCTAAATAAAAGGATAATATCAACTGACTGTTTAGTATTTTCTCCACTAATTCTCCGGAAGCTACCGGGATTTAAGTATCCTGGTAGCTTTTTTTTTATTTATTCTGCCAAAAAATCATAGGATTCTCCCTAATATTTCAGCCTAATAAAGGTGATTTTTGACTCATTTTTTGCATAAAATCGATGTAACGCTTTATTTATAAGGGTTTCAGCGATTTTTGTAGACGCACCAGGACGCTCCCTGTGCGATTATTTGAAAGGGGCTGGTATCATTGGCTATGTAAGGGCAAAAGAGGGGGCTCAAAAGCGAAATTTGAAGGCCTGAATTTTCCCAGACCGCTTAAATAAGAGAAAATTAAGGAAATGATAAAATATTTGGAGAATATTGATAAATATGGCTTTTTTTCAATAAAAGACTTGACAAATGACTATGCAAACGCTTATAATGTAATTGGAGAGATAGAGAAATCAGGGAGGGAACGGAAATGACAAACACAGAAAGAAGGATAGAAGAACTAAAAAGAGATATAGAAAAGTTAGGAAGGATGCTTAAGGACAGCGGATTAAACAGAAGCATATTACATAATGTCAAATTTAATGCTCAAGAACAAGTAAGAGAATATAAGAAGGCTCTCGAATTATCAGATAAAGAAGATGAGTTGGAGGAATTAGAAAATCTAAATTTAAGGGAGGTTAATTAAATGAATCCTGAATTAAGAAAGGCCCAACGATTAATTATGAAAGAAGAGGTTAATGTTGCGAAGGATCTACAATCTCACAAAAATAAGAAGACCGGAAGACTTACTAAAGAAGGAATATCAGTCGCTGGATTCAGAAATTACACAGTTAATAAGATGAAGGAAGTGTTGGATGTATTTTTAGAGGATAAGGAATTTAAAGAGCTCGTTATTCCAAGGGACTTACTCTCCAGTTTGAATGAGACATTAGAAGACTACTTTAATAAAAATTTGATGGGGAAAGATTTAGAAAAAGTGGAGATTGTACCGGGTAAAGATTTTAATAGCTACAAGATGAGATTTTATTACTTAAGATAATCTAAGGAGGTATATCAATGCAAGTTAGAATAAGTTCTTTAAACAAAATAATAGATAAGGGAGACTTAGAAAATTTTACCAGAAGACTATATCTGTATAGACAGAAGGATAGGAAATTAAAAAATGGAAATGGAGGAATCCCAGAGATGACTAAGATAACTAAAGAAGATTTTGAAGCCTATGCCAGAATCCAGAGAAGTGGTGCTATCGATATGTCAAACATAGCTCTGGTATCAAAGCTCTCAGGACTGAGTGAGGATAAGGTCCGCAACATTGCAAATAGATACCGAGAGGTGAGCAGACGGTTTAAGTTTATAAGAGACTGAATCGAAACCCGGGTAAGCTCCGGGTCTACGGAGGTTAGCCGGTCCGTACTGATGAGAATGGCTGATAATGGAGGATTCTAAGATGAATAAGGTGGTATGTCAGAGATGGGCGATAGTAGACAGGGAAACCAACAGGGAAATTGGAAACTTGGGCTGGTTTACAAACTCCAGCAGAGATGACGTGTTAGAGTTTTGCAATAAAAGAAGAATCCAGATTGACGAAGGTGAGGATATAAAAGTAGTAGAGGAGTATTAAGCACCCTTTTGTTTAGCAAATAAAAAGGAGGATTTTAAGGATGGAAATTAAAGAATTAAAATTAAAAATTTTGGAATTATACAGAGCAGTATTTAGACTTTATTTAACTAATATAAATGATAAATTTGTGGAAGGCACAGTATTTGCTTACAGAGAAGTTTTACAAAGAATGGGATATAAATATGCAGCACTTTTAGAATTAGAAACTTTTATTTGTGAAGAAATTGAAAGGCTTAGAGAGGAGGATTCGAAATGAACTTAATAATAGCAATAGATAAAAATCCATTCGGAGTTATCACTACCAAAATTAAATGGGGGAAATTTAAATATGCTTGGTATGGGAAGGAATCAACATACTGGGCTATGAGATTTTGCTCAAACTGGTTTGGGATCGCTAAACGAATCAAAATTATTTATAAGGAGGATTTAAAATGACAAACGGGAAAAAGATAATAGACGAAAAGGGAATGAACGAAATAACATTTAAAAAGGCGGAAAAAGATTTACACGAATACTTAGATGACATGGTACATACAGCAGAATGGTTAATCAGAGAATTGAAGGGTTATAAAGTTACTTTAAATGAAGTAAAGATGGGAAAGAGTAAGTCTGATTTTACAAAAGGAGAAGATGTGGTTCAATGGGCGATAAATCAAGCCCAACAAGTCAATTGGCATTTCGACGACGGAGCAAGATTTGTCGGAAACTATATGCGGGCAAAGGCAATAAGAGGAGAATAAATTCTCCTCTTGGTGGCGAGAAAAATAAAAGGGGGATTTAAAATGACAAATGAAGTTTTAGAAAACAAGGATAGGAGAATAGCCAGGAAAATAAAAAAATTATTAGACGATGCCAGGCAAACACTTAAAGAAAATAAGGATTGTAAAGAGGTAGACGTAGCCAATGCAAGATACAACTATTATTTAGAAGGATTAAAAGACGCTTATGGATTGGATAAGACGAGAAAATTGGTAGATTTATCTTTTACCTTAGAAGAAGGAAAGACCCCGAGTTTCAAATTTAAAGGAGGATATACAAAATGAAGAGGAGAGTTACAAAGGTAAAATTATCTCGATCGTTACAAGACAAGATAGCGGACCTGCTCGATAAAGAAAAACTTACCGGTGCAAACTTAGACGAAGTCAGGATAAGGATGCGGTATGGGGAAGAAGGAGAAATAAAACTTTATTTTATAACTGAACTCGAAGATAAAGATTTAGAAATCGAAACTCCGGACTAACCGGGGTCGCCGGGATTGGTTACCCGGCTATGAAGAGATTGACCAAGAAAGGAAAGATATAAAATGAGGATTATTAATAAAACCGACTGGAAGACAGAGGACCTAAAGAAGATTTTGACTAAAGCACTTAACGAAGACGATAAGATAGAAGGAAAATATCTCTACCGAAATCAATTAGAAATAGAAATAGTATATAGCAAAGGGCCTCGGAGATGGGTAGTTGAATCCTACAAGAAACGTAATCTAGAGATGCCAGAACATTGGCTATATTCAGGATATGCATACTACAATGGTAGTCTTATGCGACTTCGGGTCCCAAGGAAAGAAATTAGCAAAGTGCTACTTGCAAAAATATTTATCCATGAAATGGGCCATATACGAGGATATAAACATAGCAGTATGGGAGGATGGATTGATATCGAAGCTTCCTGGGCAAAAGATGATAAATATCAAATAAGGAAAAAAGAAAATAGGAAGAAACCGAGAGAGGACCTCCAGCTAAAGAGATATAAACATGTGATAGAGATGATTAAACAGAAGGGAAAGATATTAAAGCGGTTAAGGAATCAGATCAAGAAGTGGAATGTGAAAAAAAGATATTACGAAAAGGTTTTAACTGCTGCTGGAAAAATTAAGAGTGAAAGGGAGAGGTGAAGTTAATGAAAGAGCATAGGGTATATTATGGAAGGCTCTTAAACGATCACTACTTTGTAGAAGTAAAGAAGAATCTTTTTGATGAATGGGATATACGAAAGGTGAGGAATATTACTCACCGGGATATCGTAAAATGGCGACTTCGAGAAAGAGATAGAAGAGCTAGAGTCATGCTTATGACCCTATCTTATATAAAGCAGGGTTGTGGGGAAACTACTAAATTGCTAAAGACGATAGGAAGGAGAGAATGAAGGATGAATAAAGTTTATGAGATCGTAACCCAAAAGATTATAGACAAGCTAAACCAAGGGGTAATTCCCTGGGAGAAGCCCTGGATAGGCCTGCGAAACTACCTAACCAAACGAGAATATCACGGCATAAATCTTTTACTGCTCAGCATGGAGGAACACCAATCAAGCGAATTCGTAACCTTCAGGCAGGTCAGGGATCTTAGAGAGAGTGTAAAGAAGGGGAGCCGGGCCGATATGGTTATATTTTTTAGACGTTATGAAGTAGAAGCCCGAGATAAAGACGGGAACATTGAGATCGATGAAAAGAATGGAGAACCGAAGAAAGAGTTAAGATTCGCTTTAAGATATTATAATGTTTTTAATCTGGATCAAACTACTATTCAGTTACCGGATTATGGCAATGGTAAACAGTCAAAAGAATGTGAGGACATTCTTCTTAATATGCCCAACCCACCAGCCATTAAGGAAGGTGGAAACAGGGCTGCTTATAATCCTAAACTAGATATATTAAGGATTCCTTCAAAGAAAGAGTTTAAAGATATGGAGAAATATTATTCTTCTAAATTTCACGAGCTGATCCACTCGACCGGACACGAGACCAGACTTAATAGGAAAGACTTCAAGGGAAATGGTTTTAGCAGCGAAAAATACAGCAAAGAGGAACTGGTCGCGGAGATAGGAGCCAGCTTCCTCTGCACCTTATGTGGAATAGAGAATAAGACTATTAATAATTCTGCTGCCTATATCCAGGGCTGGTTAAAGAGACTGAATAATGACAAGACCTTAATAATCTCTGCCTCGGCCCAGGCCCAGAAGGCGGTAGATTATATACTGGGAATCAATGGGGGTGAGAATAGTGAAAAACCTATCGAAGTCAGAGCAACTACAAATAGTCTTTTATAAAACCATAAAAAGTATTATTACTGATGTTAAAAATAAGAAACTTAATTTTGATAATGTTGGAGAGATAGATTGGTATTCCAAGAGGGTAGCTAGTTGTCTGTTACAGGATGTCAAAATAAGAGTTGTGATTAAATAATGAAAGGGGAAGTGAAAAAAAAATGAGAAAGTTTACTCAGTTTATAAAAGGTGAAGAGGAGACTCGATTAGACGTCCACTGCTTTGAACTGGAAAAAAAAGAGGGAGAAGAACTCTTCGAGATCTTAAAGAATTTGGGATTTACCTTTTGCTATATGGAATCTGATTCCTTGCTGGCCTTCCTGACCGGCGGGTATTCTTACGTAAAAGATACTATGAAGAGATTGAAGAAGTATTACGGATTTAGCTGGCCAGAGGACCCGGCAATAATCGGAGTCTCTGATAACGAGATAAATAAAGACTTTTTTAAAAAACTTAAAAAAGTAAAGGAGGTAAGTAAAGAAAAATTTGAAGCGTACGTAGGAGTGCAGAAGTCGGGCATAACCAATATGTTTAATATCGCAAATGTAATAGAAGCAGCTGATAAGATTTTTGATGTAGAACTAACAAAAGGGGATTGTATCTATATTATGGAAAATTATAAAAAACTAATGGAGGCTTTTAAAAAATGAATAAGACCCAGATGAAAAAATATCTTTTAGGTCTATATAAAAGGGATACGGGCTTATATCTGGATGCTACCGATCACGGTAAAATCACCTATGAAGCCAGATTAAGGCTACTGGAAAATATAATGATCGAGATGTTTCATTTCAGGGTAGTCAGAGTGAAGGATACAACAACAATATATCCGAACTTCCAGGAAAAGAAAAGACTCTACTCCTGGAAGGGATTATGGTAGATGAGCAGTCAGATCCCAGGGGATTTTAAAAGTCCCCTGGTTTGTGATTACTTATGTAAAGTAAAAATTAGGTCTGGCACGGTTATCGTAAGTTGTAATAAATCAGAAACTATTATAGCTTACAGACCCTTTAACCGGGTCAGGCCCCACAAGAGAGGAGGTGAAAAAGAATAATGAAAAAGCTAACCGTATTGATAGCAGTTATATTAATTGCTGGTTTGTTCTCTGGTTGCTGGTTATTTGATTGGTTATTTCCTGAAGAGGTAACAATTCCCGAATTGGATGGGATCGTGAGTATAGGTGAGTGGGATGACGCAACCGAGATACCTGTTGCAGGAGACATGGGTATCGTCAAGGTATTGGCAATTACGGATTACCTATATGTGCTATTTGATGTTGATGATCCAACCGATGCTCGTCTTGGTGAAAACACTTACGGAAACGATAAAATCGGATTAAACATTAACCCTACTCAAGGAGGTTCATGGGGAAAGCCCTATGATATCGTCTTCCAAACAGGTGCAGACCCAGATGCATTTACTACTCCTTTGCTGGGAGGAGTTAGCTCTGGAATAAGTGACGATTGGTATACAGAGTGGGTCATTGATGGTGTACAACTATTGATTCCACTTGACCTTGAAACTATAACCATTTACAGCGAAGGCATGAGGGTTTCTGAATGGAAAGTTCCATTGGCTACAATATTACCCGTGTCAGGAGACGATCTCAAGATTGGGGGAGCAGCTGATAATCTCGGAGACAGTGGTGGTTCATATGTGTATCCGATTGGCTTAGAATGGGCAGATGTATCAACCTACGTCAATATTATTGTGCATTGATAGGAGCACAAATAGTCCACACTGAGGAAAACTAAAAAAGGGGGCTTGAGGTCTGACAGGCCCCCCTGAATAAAGATAGAGAGAAGGTGAAAAAAATGAAGAAATTAATACTATTAATTGTATTACTAATCTGTTTAACTTTAACGGCATTTACTGCTGAAGATGTTTTTGAAGAGGGTAGTATTGGTAAGTGGGATTACGCTACAAAAATAAATCCAATAGATGATACTACTATGATTTGGTTTGCATTAGAATGTGAAGCCCCCACTTATAGAAGTCCTGTATTAGGGCTTAGATGGCGTGATGGGAAGACAAACTTATATATAGGTTGGAACAATTATCTTAGTGACAATACACGCGTTACCTACAGACTTGATAGTGAAAAGGCAAAAAAGAAAACTTGGAATGGATCGACAAATAAGGAAGCTACCTTTTATCCTGGGAAATCGAAAACTGTTATTAAGTTTATACGAAAGCTGATGGAAGCTGATAAATTAGCTGTTCAAATAACGCCTTACGGAGAAGGTCCAACAACCGCGGTCTTTGATATTCGAGGACTAAAGAATGTAGTAGAACAATTTAATGATACTCTTGGTTGGATAGAAGATTAAAGCAGTCAGATCCCAGGGGATTTTAAAAGTCCCCTGGTTTGTGATTACTCAAACCGGGATTTACTAAATGAATGAATGAAGGTGATTAGGATGAAATGGATCAAAAAATGGAAGGTTAAAAGTGAGAGTGGCAATGGCAGTTATGTGGTATCACTATCAGATAAAAACGAATGGGGCTGCTCCTGCCCGGTCTGGAAGTTCAGGAGGCAGGAATGCAAACATATTAAAGGGGTGAAACTAAACCCAGAAAGATATGAAGAGATCAGGGAGTAAACGACTAAGCCCCGAATAAATACTGTCAAAGAGCTTAAGAGGATGTCAAAGAATAAAAAGATTAAAAAAAGAAAGGAGGAGCTTAAAAATGTCTACCAGATGTCAGATAGAGTTTATGAACATTTCGACTAGAGAGGAGAAAGAAGGACCGGAAAAAGGGAAATTAGTTAAGGTGGTAAGAAGAAGAACGGTATACCGGCATAGTGATGGCTATCCGGAAAGTGTGCTCCCAGACCTGAAAGAATTTCTGAAATGGAACGAGGGTAGGAATTTTGATCTAGAATATCAGGCTGCTAATTTTATCTACTGGAGCAAGAAAAAGATGGAAAAGCAGATAAAGAGGGATTTGGAGATGGCAGGGGGGACCAGCAATGTTCCAGAAATGAAGAGGCGGATGATCCTTACCGGCCATGGGATCTGCAATAATGACGAGTTTCACCCGGATATAGTTTATTATTATGAAGTGATATCCGACAGTGAAACTAGGGGGATAACCATAAAATGCTATTCGATAGATTATCCGGTACCAGAGAAGAAAGAGGATTTTAAGTTGACAAGTAGCGAAAAAGTTAAGATCCAATAAAATTAATTCTATTAAACTTTAAAAATTAAAGAGCTATTCTAATGAAGGAAAATGATAAGACGGAAAAATTAAAAATATTAGGAAGTATGGCTCCTAAAGTTATGATTCACAGGTTATTAAAGGGGGATTTTAAAGCGAATAAATTGGTTTCAAAGTATAAATGGAGATATCTAATAATAATAAAAAGAGAGGAGAATTTGAAATGAGTGGTTTTAATTGTTTAGTTATCCATAGAGAGGAGCAGGATATAGCAGAATTAATGGCTCCTTATAGTGAAGAACTAGTAGTCAAACCTTATATTAGAGAGACTAAGGAGAATTGTTATAGAAAATACTTACAGGCAAAAAATGATGCTAAAAATAAGCCTGGCAGTTTCTTTTCTAAAAAGCAGGAGAAAGAGGCCGATATCATCGGCATGAGCTTCGAGCGGTTTAAAAAATGGTATTGGGGTGAGAGAAGAATATGGGATAAAGAAGGGAATTTATTAACTACTCATAACCCCAAGGGGCGATGGCATTACTATGTGGTCGGAGGGAGATGGGAAGATTTATTACTAAAGAAAGACGACACCAGATGTAATAGATGCCTGGTTAGCGAGGTAGATTGGAGTAATCTCCTTGATCCCAAGAATGATAAAAAATATTACCAGAGAATATGGGATGTAGTTATGAAAAAAGATGAAGAGATAACTGCCAAAGAGAGGGGAGAGTTTCGAAGTTGGTTAATAAATGAAGCAGAATATTACCAAAAGTTTTATAGATCCAAAGAGGAATTTGTTAAACGAAATCTAACCTTCACCACTTTTGCGGTGGTAACACCGGACGGAAAATGGCATAGCCGGGGGAAGATGCTCTACTTCGGGATAAGTGATGAGACCGAAGAAGGGATACGGAATTGGGTCTTAAATTTTTATGACCATTTTATCAAACCATATTTAAGTGAAGACTATTTGGTTACCGTGCTTGATTGCCATACCTAGATGAGGCAAGAGATAAATCTTGACAAATGCCTATGAAATAGTATAAAATATAAAAATTAAAATAATTTAAAAAGGATGGTGCAGATAATATAATGGATATTAAAAATTTAAAGAAACTGAGAAAAAGAGCAAGATTAAACCAACCTCAACTTGCAGCTAAAGTTGGGGTTTCCCCCTCTACTATTTTTCGGTGGGAAAAAGGGAAAAATATTCCCCACCCCGAACGGCTGAAAAAACTTAATCGAATATTTAGTCATCTATTGGAGGATAATTAATCTTACGGAGAAAGGGAATTAAATAGGGCAAAAGAAAGCCAGCCGGTCTGGTTTTATCTTGTGCTTTTTATTTATTTCAAAAAAAAATTTAAAAAACAAAAAGAGGAAGAAAGAGGAAGAAAGATGAGAAAAGACAAAAATATAGAGATATTCGATGCTCTGCTGGCCAAGGCCCTGGGGATAGAATATATTAAATTTATAATTTCACTATCCGAGAGCCAGAAGATTCCTAAGGGCTTCCCTAAGGAATACGGGATAAGGTTGTATAATGAAGGGATCCCAGAAAAAATATTTGAAGGGGTTACTCCGGGAATATCTGTGGAGGAATTAAGAAAGGTCAAGGGAGATTTTGAGTCCTCTTTATCTATCTTTAGAGAGATGACCGATAGGGCCATCGCCGGCCAAAAACCGACTAAAGAGGATATAAAGATCCTGGAAAAGATTTTGTTAAAAGACAGGAAATTAAAAATAAAGAGTTACACCAAGGAAAAGGATTATTTTTATCCTTCAGTATATGTGAGTATACCTACGGGTAGGGCCTTAGCCTTCTCCTGGGTATACTGGGTCTGGATTAAAGATATAAAGATACAGAGGTGTGAGGCCAAAGATTGTAACCGGATTTTTATCCCGGCGAGGTCAGATCAGAAGTGGTGCTCAGAGAGGTGTGCCAAGAGGGTCTGGGCCCAGAGACGAGCACTCTCTTTAGAATAAAAAATACTTGACATCCTTCTAATTTTTATCTATAATATACATAAAAGAACAAGCCCGCTATCAACATTGAACCGAGATAAGCGGGCTCGAACAGAGCCTAAGTCCTTACGGTTTTCACCTGGCTCCT
>Ga0209986_10004810_pt1 | contig 11360 bp, 9 predicted proteins | sample BlataG_FD_183168 | JGI IMG/M metagenome (GOLD analysis project Ga0209986, IMG submission 183168) | Deep subsurface microbial communities from Black Sea to uncover new lineages of life (NeLLi) - Black_00105 metaG (SPAdes) (version 2) | ecosystem: Environmental > Aquatic > Marine > Oceanic >...
TAAAAATAAAGTGTTAAAAAGAAAGGAGTTATTTTAAAATGGATCAAGATATTAAAGATGAAACACAGGAAGAGCCACTCCGTTGGCATTGTGTTCAGCATAAGGACACACAATATTGTCAAGATGAGTGTTATTTTCAAACTGCATTAACCTTATTTGGAAAAAAGCATACATTAAGCATTATTCGATTGTTATTAATTCATGATAAATTACGTTTTAATGAGATATTAAAGGAATTATCAGCAAGTCCTAAAACTATTACTGAACGTCTAAAAAATCTCAAAAAACATGGCTTAATTGATAGAAAAGTATTTAATGAAATACCAATTAGGGTTGAATATTCTTTAACTAAGCATGGAAGATCGCTTGAAGATATATTTGAGCGAATTTCTATATGGTCAAAGAATGTTATGATGGAATCAAGGGCACAAAAATAAATCTTCTTTTTCTAAGTTAATTGTGATTTTTTAATCCAATAAGTAAATAAAATGTTATATATTTTCTAAATCTCCTATTTTAATGAATAAATTTATTTTAAAATAATGAATATTATAACATTGATTATGAATTTTAAAAAAAAATTTGGTGGAATAATATGAGCTTATCAAATATTGGTTGGTTAAATGGTATAACAGCATCTGGAGTATTTATTTTTTCCTGTTTATTTGGATTATTTTTCATTTACAAATCTAGAAGGTTAAAATTAAAATTGTTGTTATCTTTAGGTTTTGTTTATTTTTTTGCTGGACTCGTATATTCAGGTGATGTACTTGATTTTATAACAATTCTCATAACTGGAAATAACGTAGATAATACGCATGGAATAATAGGATTAATTAATTGGATTTGGTTTCCCGGAGCAGTTGTATTTGCTATGTATATCGGTGCAGAAATAATCACGCCAAAGAAAAAATGGTTAATTTTTTCAATTTATCTTGCCTTGGGAATTATATTTGAGGTTTTTTTTCTATTGAATCCATCAGGAACGGTTACTTATGACAATCCAACATCTCCTGGAGAAGATCTTATAAATGATAATTTAGTGTTTGAATCAATTCCTTCGATTATTGCATTAATTTTTCTTCTCTCAATAATATTATTTTTAGGCGTGGGATTTTTACATAAGTCATTCCAATCAACTGGTATAATAAGAAGAAAATTTTTATATTTATCCTTAGGATCTTTTGTATATGCCATCGGTGCCGTCTTGGATGGGTTATTTTCTCCGGGAATTATTTTAATTTTTATAAGATCTGCTATGATTGGAAGTTCTTGGTTATTCTATTACGGTTTAAAGGGTTAATTGATGATTTTAAAGCAAGGGAATTCAATTTTCTAAATATAGTATTACCTAACAAATAATAGCAATTGAAAGAATCTAAAATTAGATTTGAGAAAAAAATTGAAAGAAGTTTTAAAATTAGGAAGAATGAACGATTGGGAATCAATTGCCATAAATTATAAGACAAGACAATATTACTAATTTTAATTTGAAAAACCATTATAAATTTTAAATATTAATTTTATACATACGATTACAATTCAATATAATTTCGTGATAATTGATGGTTAATAACAAATTAATGACATTGGAAGAAGCAATATCAACATATGTTCATGATGGCGATTTAATCGGGATTGGCGGTCTTTCTTTTTGGAGGAAACCAGCAAGTGCTTGTAGAGAAATAATTAGGCAAGAGAAAAAAGATCTTTCAATTTGCACTTTTGTTGGAGGGATTGAAGTTGATATGCTTATTGGTGCCGGATGTATTTCTGAGGTTAGAGCCTCATTTGTAGGAATGGAAGTTTTTGGAATGGCTCCTCATTATAGAAAGGCTGTTGAGGCGGGAAAAGTTAATATTTCCGAAGAAAGTGAAGCCTCACTCGCCCTAGGGCTTAAATGTTCTTATTTAAAGGTACCTTTTATGCCCTTAAAAGGGATAATTGGAACAGATTTTCCAAAAGTAAGGAAGGACATAAAACAATTCGAAGATCCTTTAGGTTCAGGCACCCAATTAATGGCATTACCAAAAATCGATCTAGATGTCGCTATTTTACATGTGCCATATGCTGATGAATTTGGAAATGGAAATATTGCTGGAGCTGTTTGGCTTGATGATGATATGGCAAAAACTGCTAAAAAAACCATCATAATATGTGAAAAATTGGTCGAAACCGAAGATATTCGTTATCTCCCCGGAAAAGCCCAATTACCCATGCAAACAACAGACGCTGTTGTGAAAATTCCATTTGGTGCTCATCCAACAAGTTGTTATCCAATTTACACGTTTGATCCACTCCATATAAAAGAGTATTTGAAGACAGACTTTGAAGAATATCGAAAAAATTACATTTTAAATAAGACTAATGCACAATATTTAGAAGAGGCGGGTGGAGCTCAAATGATTTTAAATATATTATTATAATAAAATAAAAATAGAATAAATGGTGTATATGATTGAGTAAAACTGGTAAAAATAATAAAACTTTAGAATTGATTAAGAACAGAAGGACTATTCGAACATATGATCCTAAACCACTTACTCAAGAAGAAATTAATATGATTATATATGGAGCAATGAGAGCTCCTACAGCAGGTAATATGATGTTCTATTCCATTCTTCAAGTAACTGATCAAAAAATGAAAGATAAATTGGCAATAACATGTGATAATCAGCCCCATATCGCAAAAGCTCCATTGGTTTTGATTTTTCTAGCTGATATGCAACGATGGTGGGATTATTTCAAATTCTGTAAAACACGAGAATTATGCAATGAAATTGGCATAGAATTTCAAACTCCACAGGAATCTGATTTACTACTTGCCTGTTGTGATGCATTAATAGCAGCTCAAAATGCTGTTATAACAGCGGAGGCTTTAGGAATCGGTTCATGTTATATTGGTGATATTGTTGAAAATATTGAAATTCATCGTAAAATGTTTAATCTTACTAGATGGGTATTTCCTATAATAATGGTCTGTTTTGGGTACCCAAAAGGCAATAAGGAAAAGATTCCTTTAACACCCAGATTTTCTCAAAAATTTATCCATTTTACCAACAAGTACAATAGATTAAACGAGCAAGATTTTACTGAAATGTTTCAAAATATGAAGAGAAGTTATGATGTAAAACAAGCTAAGAATTTAGGACAAAAATTTTATTTTGCAAAGTTAGCGGCGGATTATTCTATGGAAATGCGACGATCAGTTAAAGTAGCTATTAAAGATTGGAGTATGAAAAATAATAATATGTAAATTAAATTACTGAAAATATTTAATAAAAGAGGGATAAAAGAATGAGTGAATATTCAAAAGATTATACGATTGGTGAGATGATGACTGTTTTAATGGCTAGAGAAGTTAAGAATACTGATATTATGATTGTGGGGGTCGCAACTCCTTGTGTTTGGGCTGCGTTCACATTAGCAAAATTAACTCATGCACCAAATGCTATTTATCATTATATCATGGGAAATACTTTTGTTTTTGAACCTCGTCAGGTTTCATTGCTTTATTTGGAGATGAATACAGCAAGAGCATATAGATTTCAAAATACAGGTGAATGTACTCTGGAAAGCTTACCTTCTGATAAACTTACTACAATAGAGTTCTTTAGACCTGCTCAAATTGACCAATATGGAAATACAAACAACATTTGCATTGGTGATTGGAATAAACCAAAGATTAGACTTCCAGGCTGCGCAGGTATAGCAGATTTTAGCATGTTTTATTCCCGTGGTTCTTTCCTTTACACACCAAGACATGATACGCGAACTTTCGTTCCAATAGAGAAACTTTACTTTATCTCAGGAGTAGGTTTTCCTAATGGAAAGCCGAGTATTTGTGGTGGTGCTGGCCCACAATGCATAATAACTGATTTAGCATATTTAGATTTTGATGAGAAAACTAAACGGATGAGCGTTGCATCTATTCATCCTGGTATAAACATTGAAACTGTTAAAAATTCTACTGGTTTTGATTTAATTATTCCTGATAATGTAAAAGAAACCAAACCGCCTACTACAATAGAAATAAAACTTTTAAGAGAAAAAGTAGATCCATTAGGCATAAGGAAGTTAGAAATTCTTTCAGGTAAGGAACGAGAAGAATTATTGGATGAAATAATAGAAAAAGAATTAGCAATGGAAAACAGATTTCCAAAACTCTTACATTATGATTAATTATATAAAAATGAAGAAATAAGATTTATTTATTCTTCATATCTTGCTTATTAGATTTTAATAATTCTTAAAACAATACAATTTTATTAAGTCTTAAAACAAATATGAATAGAGATTTTTAGAAATTTTAAAAGGTTACTTTTAATGGGAAAAAAAAAATCTGGCAAGATTTTGGAAGTAAATTTAAAGAATAATTCGTTTAAAGAAATTTTTTATGATAAGGATTTAGTTAAAACATTTTTGGGTGGACCAGGTTTTGCTATTCGCCATCTAATGAAAGATAAAGTCTATAAGAATGATCCTTACAGTGAAAATAACCCATTAATCCTTATGACAGGATTATTAACAGGAACTTCTTATCCTTGTTCTGGCTTTTTCTCTGTATCTGCTAGATCACCTTTGACTAATATTCATGGAGAAGGTGTTTCTGGTGGATTTTTTGGAGCTGAATTAAGGCCATTATTCAATGGGATAATTTTTAGAAATAAAGCTGAACAACCCGTTTATTTAATAATTACCGATAATAGCTACGAATTAAAAGAAGCTTCTGAACTTTGGGGTTTAGACACTAAAACTACTATTCAAAAACTACAATCTAAATTAGGTAAAAAGTTTAAAGTTGCTTGTATTGGCCCCTCTGGAGAGAAAGAGATACCAATGGCCTCAATAATAAATGATCATGGCAGAGCAGTGGGAAGAGGAGGGATGGGTGCGATTATGGGATCAAAGAAATTAAAAGCCATAGCAGTAAAAAGTACTAAAAAAATAGAATATTATAATGAGAGTAAATTCAAAGAAATAACTAGAAAGCTGATGAAAAAATTTAATAATTCGGCTATGGCAAATACTTTGAGACTAATTGGAACAAATGCGATTGAATATTTCGAAATTTTTGCAGATGTCCCACACCAAAATTGGGGAGCTTTAGGAAAATGGAAGGGTGTTAATGAAATATCCGGAGCTGTCGTAGCTGAAAAGATGTTAGTAAAATTAAAACCTTGTTATTTATGTCCATTTAGTTGTGGACGGGAAGTTGAAATAAAAGAAGGTCCCTATAAAATTAAAAATGCTGCGGGACCAGAGTATGAAACTGCTGCGGCATTTGGATCAATGTGTTTAAATTCAAATGTTGAATCTATAGCATTTATTAATGATTATTGTAATAAAATGGGAGTTGACACAATTTCTACTGGTTGTACTGTTGCCTTTGCAATAGATTGCTATGAAAATGGAATACTGACAAAAAAAGATATTGGATTTTCCTTAGAATGGGGTGATTCAGACGCAATTGTAAAACTAACCAAATTAATTTGTAACAATAAAGGGTTAGGTAAAATTTTAAGTCGAGGAACCAGAAAAGCTTCTGAAATAATTGGAAAAGGTTCTGACCAATTAACTGCAGAAATTAAAGGATTAGATCTTCCTATGCATGAACCTAGAGCTAATTTTCCCCTTGGTTTACAATACGCTACTTCTAATAGAGGTGCGTGTCATTTAAGAGGATTTGGTAACGATATTTATTCTGGATTTACTGGTTTCAATAAATTATTGAAGATCAACGAAGGAGTCTCAATTCGATTAAGAACGATTGATGATCCTAAATTTGCCAGTGATATTGCGATTTGTCAGAATCTTTCAGAAATAAATAATTCATTGGGGGTTTGCCGTCAAACAATTTCTTCAGGTTCTCAAATAGTTGAGAATCTTTTTGATTTGTTAATTAAGGCAATTTATAATTTAACAGGTATATCATTAACCTTATCAGAATTAATAGAAATAGGAGACAGAATTTTCAATTTGAAGAGATTATTTAATATTCAGTGTGGAATTACAAAAGAAGATGATAGAATCCCAATAAAGTTAAGGACACCTTTATCAAATGGACGAGCACGGAATAAAGTTTTAAACATTGATTTATTGTTAAAAGAATATTATAACTTCAGAGGATGGGATGAAGGTGGTAAGCCTACGAAAGAAAAATTGAAATCTTTAAATTTAGAAGGATACATATAAGTTTTTTATAAACTCTTTTTTTTTATATAAGGGTTTTTATGTGAGAATTATATATGGTGCAGATATTTAAGATTCCTTGGGCTGCTTGGTATGGGGATATTGATTTCAATCTTGAATTTCCAGATACTTGGGATGTTAAATTATTTGGTATGAAAGATACAAAAGAGCATTCTCAAACGGAAATCGAAGATGCTATTAAGAATCCTATAGGTACACCCTCTCTTCAAGAAATTGCTAAAGGGAAACGGAATGCTGTTATTGTTGTTGAGGATATTTCTAGGCCCTCTTATCTGGAAGGTATTTTAAATGTGATAATAAATCAATTAAATGTTGCAGGCATAAAAGATGATAAAATTTTTTTAATATATGCTCTTGGCGCTCACCGTCCAATGAATAGGCAAGATTCTATTAAAAAAGTAGGACTTAGCATAGTGGAGAGCATTAAAATTGAAAATCATCATCCTTATGAGAATTTGGTTTATCTTGGAAATTCTAAAAAAGGAACCCCTATTTATTTAAATAAAACATATCATAATGCAGAAATAAAGATTGCAATTGGTTCTTTATTGCCACATCCTTTAGCAGGATTTGGTGGAGGCGCCAAAATTATATTGCCTGGAGTGTGCGGAATCCAAACTCTTGAGGAAAATCATAAAGCGGGAGTCAGAGGAATTGGTATAGGTCTAGGAATTGTTACGGACCTAAGAAAAGACATCGAAGATGTATGTGAAAAAGTAGGGTTAGATTTTACCGTTAATATTGTATCTACAATGAAAAGAGGTTTTGCGGGAGTCTTCGCAGGTCATTACATTGAAGCCCACAGGAAAGCAATGGAACTGGCAAAGGAAATCTATAAAACCAAATTACCTCCTAATTTGAATTTAGATATAGGGTTTTTCAATCTTTATCCTGAAGATACCGAACTTTCCCAAGCTTTAAAAGGACTTAACTTTTACCTCAGTTCTAAAAGATTTATTAAGCGGGGTGGTGCAATTATTCTTTTAACTGCAGCTAGTGAAGGAAGAGGTTTTCATTCACTTCAAGGAGAAACAGGCGGAAAGCTTTACCAAAATTGGGGTGAAACAATTATCTTCAAAGGAGTTTTAAAAAAAATGAAATTTGGAATCTTTTCGCCTAATATAAATAAAGCAGATGTTCTTCATTATTATCCTGAGAGTACTATTTTTCGAAAAAATTTTAATGATATGATAAAGGAACTTGAAATTATCTATGGAAAGTCTCTTAAAGCTGGAATTTTTCCTTGTAGCATTCAATTACCTTGAAGCATCATAAAAAATTACAATTTTCTATTAATTGAATTTATTTTAGTGCGCAAAATAGTATAAGGATTTTAATTTCTAAAATTTAAATATTGCGCCTTTAGATGCTGAAGAAACTAATTTTTTATATTTTAACAAGACTTTACTTTTTATTTCTCTTTCAAGTGGTTTCCACTTACTAGAACGTTCCTTAATTTCCTCGTCAGAAAGCTTAACATCAAGTTTCCTATTAGGAATATCAATGCAAATTATATCTCCATCTTCGACAATAGCAATTGGTCCTCCTATATATGCTTCAGGACTCACATGCCCTATACATGGTCCTGATGTAGCGCCTGAAAAGCGTCCATCAGTAATTAAAGCGACTCTATCTAAATTACGACGTAGCATTAGAGTTGCTGTTACCGCTAATAACTCTGGCATACCGGGACCACCTTTAGGACCTTCATATCTGATTACTATAACTGAACCGTTTAATATTTTATTCGAAGTTAAAGCATCAATGACTTTTTTTTCAGAGTTAAAGCATATAGCAGAACCCTCAAATCTTAACATGCTTTGATCCTTAATAGCAGATTGCTTTACAACAGCTCCATTTGGCGCTAAATTGCCTTTTAATATTACTATTCCTCCCTCTGGATAAACGGGATTATCTAATGGTCGAATTATATTATCATCTAATACCTTCACCCTTCGAATTTGCTTTCCAATTGTAGCTCCCGAAACGGTTAAACAATCTAAATGTAAAAAATCTTTTAATCTCCTTAAGACTGCAGGGATTCCTCCTGCTTTATATAAATCTACAATCCCATAATCCCCTGATGGCGATACATTCACTATAGTTGGTATTTTTTTGCTATATTCATTAAAGAGCTCCAAATCAAAGTCGATTCCCATTTCATAAGCAATTGCTGGAAGATGTAATGCTGAATTTGTAGATCCCCCTATTGCTACATCAACCATTATAGCATTCTCTAATGATTTTTTTGTCATTATTTGAGAGGGAGTTATTCCCTTCCTTAATAAATCCATGATTAGTCTCCCTGAATTTTTAGCTATTATATATTTCATGCTTGTTGGTGCTGGAGTGGTTGCTGCGTTAGGCAATGTCATTCCAAAAGCTTCCATCAAACATTGAATTGTGTTGGCTGTTCCCATGAGTTCACAAGCTCCGTATGTAGCACAAGATATACAGTTTAATTTATGAATAAAATCTGCGTAATTATTTTGTTCAATTCCTTTATAGTCTGGCATAAATCGTATCTCGTATAAGTTTGGCCCTCCAGGAACGCAAATGGTTGGAATATCTAGCCGAATAGCGGCCATCAAAACTGCTGGATTAATTTTATCGCAACTAGAGAGAGTAACCATCGCATCTAATCTGTGTGCTTGAACCATCAACTCTATTGAATCCGCAATTGTTTCTCTATGTGGCAAAATATAGCGCATTCCCTCATTACCATTAGCAAATCCATCACAGGGTCCAACCGTGCAAAATTCAAAAGGGATTCCTCCGGCTTCAATAATGCCATATTTCACTGCTTCTGCAAGATTTCTTAAATGTTTATGTCCGGGATTTAACTCATTCCATGTATTTACAACGCCAATAAAAGGTTTTTCATATATTTCTTCTTCTTCAAGCCCTAAACCTTTTATTATTCCCAGCGTTACATATTTAAAAGGAGTATCTTTTACACCTTCAAAAATACTATTGCTTCTTTTCTTTATTCCAATTTCTTTTTCAGTCATTTTTATTTCCTACTTTAATTTAAATTTAGGCTTATTTTATACAATTTTTTCATTTTTTTGGAATTAAATATTAGTTTTATATTGAGGAAATTTTAAGTTTTCAATTATTTATTCTTTTTTAAATTTCTTAGCTTAAATAGTTTTTCTATACTATTTCTATAACATTTTAATTTATGTCGTGTTTTATGGAGCATAAAATATATTTTTTTCTAAGTTCAATCTCAACGCCACTCGTATAAGAATTATTAAGAAAATTAATTACAATTCGGGATTTAAGTTAAAAGAAATTATTTTCTATTGTTAAAAATCCCAATAATTAACCAAAAGATATAAATAGAAGTTTTAATAATAGTTAATTAAGAAAAATGTGAATAGATGCATCATGATACGAATCCTATATAAAATAAAAGCAAATATCTTTCAAACTCAATTAACAGATTTTATTGGCTATAAAAGGGTTGAAACTTATAAGATGTGGGAACAAAAAGATTATAATTTCGTCAGAAAGAACTTTTTATGGGTTTCCGTACGTCGATATAATAAGCATGATAAATCGGAAGAACTAACTAAGCCGGCTCTTATTCAACTAAAAATAACTTATTTTATTAAATGGGTTCCAAAATTAAAGGGGAAATATCTTTACAGATTTCCCCGTGTTAAAATCCCGAGGTTTAAAAATTATGCCGAGGGGATTATCTCTGAAAAGGAATGGAATATGTTTCATTACCTTCCAAAGTTTAAAGGATGTATAGAACACTTGTTTTATTTCAACGATTTTAGTTTCTTTGACGACTTACAAGAAAGACTCGAAGCAGAAGGCGTTTCTTTTAAGAAAATGTTTATTAGAGATGTATTTGCCTATGAGCTGTTGCGAGTTAATTTTGGATTAAAAGATTACGCTGGTTTAGAAAAATTTGGCCAATTTCTAACAGCACCACCACTTTTTGATATTACTCACGATCCTTCCTTTTTCCCGACCGCAGCAGATTTAAGTTATGTGATGGAACGAATTCCTGCAGAAGAGTCATTTAAGTTCTTTCGATTATTAGTTAAAGAATGTATTAATTTGGGCATTATCGTGCCGAGAATACTTATTTGGGATGGTCAATTTATCCGCTCTAATTGTAATAATAATAAGGATAAAGATAAGGATGCATACAATGATCCTGATGCGGGTTATTGTCGTCATAACGGGACTAAAAAGGGAGTAGGATACGATCCCGGTATATTATACGCTTTCTGCTTTGATAGGTGGTTCCCGGTATATTTTAAAATGTTTCCCGGCAATAGAAACGATACTCTTGCCTATAGAGAAACTCTTTTCGAGTATTTAAAAGTATCAGAAGAAGATTGGCAACTCTCAATAAGCGATGCAGGAGCCTATTGTCTTAAAAATATGGTTTCAACGCGCTATAAGGGGTTAGTTCCGGTTATTCGTGCCAGAAAAAACATTAAAAGTCAACCCGTTAAGGAATTAAAAAAAGGTTTTTACTTTAATACTAGATTTATTCCAAAAGAATGGTCAGAGGAATTTTTTTTAAAAATTTATAGTTTCCGACCGATGATTGAAGAAGGAAATTCTTTCAATAATACTTATTATAATGGTTCTCGTATGAATACCCGTGGTATAGACGCCGCAACTAGACAAAGAGCAACAATTTATATTTTAGTTCTCTTAAAAGCAATAACGGCTTATAAAGTTGGCCGTCCTGATTTAATAATGACACCAACTGCTTTTGGCGCATCTAGATATTTCGGAGTTAAGTTTGCTAAGCCTCTTCTCGCAGAAAAATCCAAGTATTTAATCTTTAAAAATCTGTTATAATTATTCCGACATAATTTTATTTGGTATAGAAATAGTATAAATTAAAAAGGAGATTGAAAAAATTAAAAAAAAAGTGAAATTATAAAAAATTAAAATTTCCTCTATTAGATTAGATCAATTTAATATCATTATAAGATTATTTTTTAACATTCACTATTAAATAAATCTTTAATGCGTGAAAGCCATGAATAAGGAAAAAATGGAATCAATACTAAACGAATATTCAAAATTATATACGTGTGCCGTATCAGATGCGATTGATGAATTAGGATTTGAGCCAGGTTTTCTTGATGCGGGAATTAGACCAATGT
>Ga0209986_10004813_pt1 | contig 11358 bp, 7 predicted proteins | sample BlataG_FD_183168 | JGI IMG/M metagenome (GOLD analysis project Ga0209986, IMG submission 183168) | Deep subsurface microbial communities from Black Sea to uncover new lineages of life (NeLLi) - Black_00105 metaG (SPAdes) (version 2) | ecosystem: Environmental > Aquatic > Marine > Oceanic >...
AAAGATCAGGATATCTGAAGATGGCATTGAGGCTCATGGAACCGCCGCCGCTCCAGCCCCAGATTCCTATCCTGTTCGAATCTACATAAGGCCTGCTGTTTATAATAGCCCGTGTAGCAGCCGCCTGGTCCGAAGAGGCAAGAATTCCAATCTGGCGGTAGATGCTCTTCCGCCATTCGCGGCCACGCGGCACATTGGTTCCGCGGTTATCCACGCTCATTACAAGATATCCCTGTTGTGTTAGCATGAGATGCCATAAATAGCGTGACCCTCCCCAACTATCCCTTACAGTAGCCCCGGCAGGCTCTCCATAGACGTAGAAGAACAAGGGGTAGCGCTTTTCCGGATCAAAATCAAAGGGTTTCATACACCAGGCATCGACCAGCACTTCATCTCCGATATCTACACGGAAGAATTCTGGCGGGCGGCGCTTGAGCGCAGCAACTTTATTACGGAGTTTGGAGTTGCCCACAAGTGTCCGCACTACATCGTGTCCCGGTAAACGCACAAGCTCTGTTACTGGCGGTGTATCAAAGGAGGAATAGGTATGGAAAGCCCATTTCGAATCCGTTGATATCTGATAACTGTGGGTTCCTTCTTGATCCATTGGGGTCAGTCGTTCAGACTTGCCCCGGCCATCAAGCCTGATTCGATACAAATAGCGCTGGGTCGGATTATCAGGTGAAGCAATGTAGTACAACCAGCCACTTTTTTCATCAATGCTCCTAATGCTTATGACATCAAATTCTCCAGGAGTGATTAAGCGGACCCTTTTCCCTGACCTTGAATCTAGATAAACATGCTTCCAGCCGTCTTGCTCGCTTACCCATGTGAAGCGTTTGCCGCTATCGAGCCAGCGGAGATCGTTCACGACCTCAACCCAAGCGCTGTCACTATCAGTAAGTATGGTCTTAACTTGCCCATTTTTAGCATTACCAAGCATAACTTTGTTTGTGTTTTGTAAGCGGTTGAGGCGCTGAAAAACAATCTCTTTAGAATCCGCTGCCCAATCCATTCGTGCAATATAATGGTTTCGAGGATCACCCTCAACCTTAAACCATTGCGTTTCCCCTCCTTCGGCACTTATTACTCCGATGCGACATGCAGAGTTTGTCTCTCCAACCTTTGGATATTGTACAGGAATGATGCGAGGATAAAGATTTTCCGTATTGTTTATGAGATAGAAATCGCGTACTCCCTTTGTATCGAGCTGCCAGTAAGCAATAGACTCCCCGTCTGGACTCCAGCGGAATCCATCCCGAAGGGAAAATTCCTCTTCGTACACCCAGTCAAAAGTGCCATTGATAATCCTGCGAGATCCATCCGTAGTTATTTGAGTGATCCGCTTGTCTGCAAGATCTTCGACATATAGATTATTCTTGCAGACGTAGCAAACTCGACGCCCATCCGGTGAAAACTTTGCAAACATCAGTGTCGACGGTTCTTCATCGCCTCCAAGCTTGTGCAAGTCCCAGGTTTTGAGATTCAGAACCCAGTAATCTCCACGGGTGTTCTGCCGCCACACGCGTTTGGTATTCGTGAATATGAGAAGAAGCTTCCCGTCAGATGACCACACATAATTGTCAATCTTTAGCGGTGATGATTCCCCCTTGGGAATAAGGCTTACAGCTGGAACCATTATTTCCCGGCGGCCTGATTCTGGATCGTACAGAACAATATCCCGACTATCTTTTTTGGCTTCCGACCGTTCTAGTGTCGTGTATCCAGAGCCATCTTTAAGCCAACGCGCAGGACCAAATTGCTCAGGCGAAAATTCTTTTGAGCTGAAAATCCTCTCAAGAGTTAGAAAGGAAAGATCTTTCTCTTCAGCCTTAAGACAAGAACTTGAGAAGGCCACGAGCAATAATGTTAGAAAAATAAAATATCGCTTCATAACAATCTCCTATCATTATTTATTTTGAAAATTCGTCATCTCCTCATTTCTTCATATCTGGCTCCAAAATTACATTTTTTATATAGCAATGCCTGCCTAAATGCAAGCAACCAGTACATTTTCTGTAGGGACTGTCCCCGAAGGGGACTGTAGCCCTTCTTCAGAAAAAGTAGCCTGCACCTTTTTTCCCATCTCTTTCTAAGCGGCTCTAATATTCCAAATAGGCAAATATAATAAAATCTATCAGTCTTGAGTGTAATTGACTCTTTATATAAAACATCCTATTATTTAATCATGGCATCTCTGGAAAAAGTTTTAAAAAGTTTAAAGGCCAAGGCCAAACCCGACAAACTCGAGGGAATGGCTAAGTACGCGATGAGAAGGGAAAAGAGATTAGGAGTCTCCGTCCCTGACCTGAGAAAGATGGCTAAGGAGATAGGTAAAGACCACAAGCTTGCTCTGAAGCTTTGGAAGACCGGGATACCTGACGCAATGATACTCGCTGCCATGGTGGACCGCCCTGAGGATGTTACAGAACAGCAGATGGAGAACTGGGTAAAGGACATCAACTCCTGGGACGTCTGCGACCAGTTGTGCATGAATCTTTTCGAGAATGTCCCTTTCGTATTGGAGAAGATAAATGAGTGGTCGAAGCGCGAGGAGGAATTTGTTAAGCGTACAGCCTTTGCTCTCATCGCCTGCCTGGCTTGGCACAACAAAGAAGCGCCGGATGAGCTATTCATCAAGCTTTTCCCCATAATCAAGATCGGGGCAATGGATGAGAGGAATTTCGTTAAGAAAGCCGTCAACTGGGCTCTGAGGAACATAGGAAAAAGGAATCCTCACCTGAACAAGACATCTATAAAGGCCGCAAAAGAAATCCAGCGGATAGATTCTAAGGCAGCACGCTGGGTTGCCTCCGATGCAATCCGGGAGTTAGAAAGCGAGGCTGTACAGAGAAGACTGAAAAAATAAGGCAAACATTTTCAAATCGTCAGTTATATGCACTTATGATGACATAAAATTTATTTGCCTATGATTATATGTCGAGGAATTAAGTATAGTGTCCCCGGAATTACCGTACGGAATTACCGGAATTAGAATTAGATGTTTTTAAAGCTTTAAAAATCAGGGTCTCTATCAAAATCATGTTATTTATAGTACTATAAGTTCATCCAAGAATCGAAAAAATCAAAAAGTGTTGAAAGTTGGAAATTATATCGAACACGCAATAGTGAAATTTTTATAGGAATGTCTTTAAAATGACTGGCAAAGAATTTATGAACGCCGTAGCCAAAGGACAGGTAGATATTCTGCAGCTTTTCCTGGACATCCTTGGGAAAACCAAAGTAACTTATTGTGTTGTTGGAGGGCTCGCCGTAAATGCTTATGTTGAACCGGTTGTCAGCCTTGACCTTGATGTTGTCGTGAATACTTTGGACATTGATAAAGTCTGTAAAAAAGCCTCAGCTAAAGATATAAAGGTCGAGAAATTTAAACACAGTGTGAATTTGACCAGTTTCAAATCTGACTTAAGGATTCAGATTCAGACCGATTCTCGCTATCAGGAATTCATATCCCGCTCCTCTTTAAAAGAAATACTTGGATATAGAATGAGCGTAGCCTGCATTGAAGATGTTCTTCAGGGAAAGGTTTGGGCCTATTTGGACGAGCAACGCCGAAGAAGCAAACGTCAGAAAGACCTTACTGATATCATGCGTCTTATTGAGGCTTATCCCTCACTGGAGAGCCACATTCCAGCCATTATCCTGAAGAAATTGAGATAATATCTCATCCTGCTCCCCGCTTTCGCGGGGACAAGTTTACACCTGCGAAGCTTGTGCCCGCGAAGGCGATTAGCAGGTGCAGGAATGACAGACACTTACACTCAATCGTCATTCCTGCGGAGGCGGAAATCCATAGCTACTACCCACACTTATTGAGAAGTTACGATAAATGTTCTCTAGTCAATGCCATTTTTATTCAGTTTTTTATCTTGAATTTACCAGCAGTTCACTCTAATCTATATAGTAGAAGATATATGACCTCAAATTCGTAAGAATGTGGAGGCTTTAAAGGAAAAAAAATGAATACCTCACTGAAATTAAATAAAAAAAAGAGAGGAAGATATGTTATCTTATTGATTTTTTCTCTTCTGTTGATTTCTTGTTTTTCTTTTTTCTTTACCAGCTCCTGTTATTATTACAAATTAGAACAGAAGTTGGATCCTAAAAATGCTGAGTTTTTATCCAAAGTCAGATACATCATTACCAGCCAGGAAAGGAAAATCTTTCTCGAACTGCCTGATTCTGAAAGGGAAAACTTTAAGGAAGAATTCTGGAAGCGTCGGGACCCTGATCCAAATACAGAAGAGAATGAGTTCAAGATGGAATATCTTGATCGTATTGAGAAGGCGAATGAGCTTTTCGGAACAGAACCAAAACCAGGATACCTGACAGACAGGGGGCGAATCTATGTCCTTTTCGGGCCTCCCACAGAAAGATCAACTAATCCCATGAGCTCTGGTGGCGGATGTGGAGAAATCTGGTACTACGGAAATTTCCCTGTTATTTTCGTTGATTCGAACTGTTTAGGAATTTTTAAATTGATTACATACATAAACTTAGCGTATATGCATGATCTCAGCAAGGCCCAAGCACAGTCTATGCAGACTATAATAGGGGAAACGATTCTTTTTGATTTTAACTGGAATGTTAAAAAGACACTGGTCGAACCGGATAAGGTGGAAGGAATCATCATTATTGATGTTCCTTACGCAAACATATGGTTTAAGGAGGAAGACAATAAGCTAAAGACAATGCTGGAAGTCCGCCTTGAGTTAAAAGATTCTAAAGGACATCTTGTCTGGAAACATGGAGATTCATTTGAGGTTAAAATCGATGAAGAAGAGCTCAGAGAAAATAAAAAAATGAAATTCAAAATTGAGATTCCTTTTGTCATCGAAAAAGATTTGGATATGCTCCGCCATGGAAAAAACCACATATTTGTCTTACTCATAAACAAAACCAACGGGGATGAGATACAAAAAATTATGGAGTTTCGAATTTAGGGAAGAATTTTTCCAATTCTTCAGGCTTTTGCTTCTTTGTAAGAAGGCTGACTACAATAAGAGACCCTAGAGATACGATCAGAGATGGCTCCGCTTTATTTATTTTTCAGCCATTCTTTTGTAATCTTCATATCTTTCCTTCGCTTCTTTTGCAGCCTGTTTAAAAAGCACCTTTGCAATCTCAGGATATTGTTGTGTTAAAGTACGATAACGGATCTCATTGTTGAGAAATATTTGATAATCAAGTTTTGGTTCTCTTGAGTCCAATATTAAAGGATTTTTGCCTTCTTTTGCAAGCAATGGATCATATCTGTACAGCAGCCAGTAGCCTGAATCAACAGCCAGTTTCTCTTCAGCCTGAGTTTTCGTCATATCGATACCGTGGCTAATACAAGGAGAATAAGCAATAATCAAAGATGGGCCATTATAAGCCTCTGCTTCCAAAAAAGCTTTCAAGCATTGATTTTGATTTGCACCCATTGCTACTGCCGCAACATAGACATAACCATAAATCATAACCATTCGACCAAGATCTTTTTTCTTTGTCTTCTTGCCCGACGCTGCAAATTTTGCCACTGAACCAGTAGGAGTTGCTTTAGATGCCTGCCCTCCTGTATTAGAATAGACTTCTGTATCCAACACTAAAACATTGATATTCTTTCCAGAGGCAAGCACATGATCTAACCCACCATATCCAATATCATAAGCCCATCCATCTCCGCCGATACTCCATATGCTTTTATCTACGATATAATCTTGTAATTCGATAATCTCCTCAATTATGAGCCTGGCTTTCTCTGAAGCCCTAGCAAGCGCTTCTTGTAAAGCTTGCTTTACAGCTTTTGCCGACTCCTTTGCCTCATCATCTACTGAATCCCAGAGTTCTTTACTCTTTTCAAAAGCCTGACTTAATTCTGGGGTTGTCCCTAATTTAAGCAATTTATTGATACTACTAAGAAGATGTTTTCTGTTTGCATCAACTGCCAAACGCATTCCAAATCCATATTCTGCATTATCTTCGAACAATGAATTTGCCCATGTGGGTCCTTGTCCCTCTTTATTCTTACAATATGCCATGGTTGGGAATGTACCTCCCCAGATCGAAGAACAACCCGTTGCATTTGCAATAATCATTCTATCTCCAAAGAGCTGGCTTGCCAATTTAACATAAGGGGTTTCTCCACACCCGCCACATGCACCGTTGAATTCAAAATAAGGCATAAGGAATTGGCTCCCTTTTATAGATTCCCGTTTGGCTCCGTCAAGAACATTATCAGGAAGATTTTCAAAGAAGAATTCATTTTCTCTTTCTCCTGAGGCACGGGCCTCTTTTATCGGAACCATCTCGATAGCTTTCTCTTTAGAAGGGCAGACTTCTATGCAATTCCAACATTCGACACAGTCTTCGATATAAACTTGGAGCCTGTATTGAAGATCTCTTTCATTCTTTGTTTTTGATCTTACTATAATAAATTTATCAGGTGCATTTTTTAGATCCTTTGGGTCAATCTGTTTGGGCCGAATCGCAGCATGAGGACATATTAGTGAGCATTGATTACACTGTATGCAATTCTCAGGAATCCATCTGGGAACTTCAGTTGCGACACCGCGTTTTTCCAGTCTTGTTGTGCCTGTAGGAACACGCCCGTCATAGGGCATCTTGGAAACTGGGATTGTATCCCCTTTGAAATGCATAATAGGATCAATAACATCTTTAGCGAAATCGTCAGCATCATCCGGAATAAGTTTGATAACAGGCGCTGATTTTGTGATCTTATCGGGGATAGGAACTTCCTCTAATGCAGCGGCAGCCCTGTCCACAGCTGCCCAATTCATCTTTACAACATTTTCTCCTTTTTTCAAGAATGTTTTCTTAATGGTATCTTTGATGAGTTTCAAGGCTTCATCCTCAGGGAGCACTCCAGAAATCTTGAAAAATGCAGCCTGCATTACCGAATTAATACGCGCACCAAGGCCAACTTCATGAGCAATCTTCAATGCATCTATGTTGTAAACCTTAATTTTCTTCTCAATGATCGTCCTCTGCATATCTTCAGTGAAATGTTCGAAAACCTCATCCACTTCCCAATCAGAATTCAGTAAAAATATGCCGTTTTCTCGTATGCCTTCTAAGATATCATAACGTCCAATATAAGATGATTTGTGCAGTGCAACAAAATCCACTTTGTTCAATAGGTACTGAGATTGTATCTTATTTTTTCCAAAACGCAGGTGGGAGATTGTTATGCCACCAGATTTTTTTGAATCAAACTGGAAATAACCCTGTGTATACATATCCGTACTGTCACCAATAATTTTAATAGAATTTTTATTTGCACCAACCGTCCCATCAGAGCCATATCCCCAGAACTTGCAACGGATGACCCCCTTGGGTTCTGTATCGATTTCTTTGGTAACGGAGATAGAAGTGCCTGTTACATCATCCTCGATACCAACAGTAAAACTGTGGAAGCATTTTCCGTCAAGATGATCATAAACAGCGTTGACCATCGACGGCGTGAATTCTTTTGAAGAAAGGCCATATCTGCCGCCAATAATCTTTATATCCTTTCCAATAAGTGCAACAGCAACATCAAGATAAAGGGGTTCTCCCAGAGAACCGGGTTCTTTAGTCCTATCAAGCACTGCAATTTTTTTAACAGTTTTTGGAATGGCAGAGATGAGTGCTTCTGCCGAGAATGGTCTATAAAGCCGGACTTTTACTGCTCCGATTTTTTCATCCCTTTCGGTCAAATAATTAATAGCTTCTTCGATCGTCTCTGTTGCAGATCCCATTGCAATAATAATCTTTTCAGCATCAGGAGCACCAATATAGTCAAACAGTTTGTACTGGCGTCCTATCTTTTTAGCAAATTTGTCCATATATTCCTGGACGATTCCAGGTGTGACTGCATAAAACTTATTGACAGTCTCTCTTCCCTGGAAATAAACATCTGGATTCTGAGCTCCAACTTTCATCATCGGTTTTTCCGGATTCATGGCTCTTTCGCGAAATTCCTTGACATACTTCATTTCAATAAGCTCAGCCATGACGTCATAAGGTATCATTTCTACTTTTTGAATTTCATTAGAAGTTCTGAAACCGTCAAAGAAATTGAGGAATGGCACCTTAGATTTTAAAGTAGACAGATGAGAAATAACTGCCAGATCCATGGTCTCTTGAATAGAACCAGCAGCCACAAGAGCAAATCCCGTATTTCTTGCAGACATAACATCAGAATGGTCACCGAAAATGGACAAAGATTGACAAGCAAGGGACCGGGCAGACACATGAAATACGGTCGGCAGAAGCTCGCCTGCAATCTTATGCATATTCGGAAGCATAAGCATTAACCCTTGAGAAGCTGTAAAAGTCGTGGTCAATGCCCCGGCAGAAAGACTGCCGTGAACAGCTCCGGATGCTCCTCCCTCTGATTGCATCTCAACAACCTCAAGAGTTTGGCCAAAAATATTTTTTCGACCCTGCTCTGCCCAGGCATCTGCTAATTCTCCCATCAATGATGAAGGAGTTATAGGATAAATCGCAGCTACTTCACTAAATGCATAAGCCACATGCGTTGCAGCCGTGTTCCCTTCAATGGGTTCAAAAACCTTCTTCATGATTAAACTCCTATAATTGCTAGTGTCCTGTCATCTATGTGATGTCGCAAAGATGACCGTCATTCCCGCGGAAGCGGGAATCCAGAAGCCTGAAGTAGCCAGAAATACTGGATTCCCACCTTCGTGGGAATGACGAGTGCCTGATACGATACTTCACGCATGACACGACACTAGGTTTATTCTTATATTATTTATTATATCAATACATTAATATCACAAATTTTTCATAAAAGTTAAAACTAATGACTAAAGCAAGAGTGTTAATCTTTTAGTTCAGTCCTTCCTTCCAGGGCCTTTTTGATCGTCACCTGGTCTGCAAAATCAATGTCGGATCCGACAGGCAGGCCCATGGCTAACCTTGTCAATTTTACGTTAAAACTTTTTAGAATTTTCGCAAGATAGAGTGCTGTTGCCTCTCCCTCTACTGTAGGATTGGTGGCTATGATTATTTCTTTAAAATTTCCCTCTTTAACTCTTTTAATCAGCTTTTCTGTCTTCAGCTCATCAGGGCCAATTCCCTTTAAGGGAGAAAGAACTCCTAATAGAACGTGATATCTTCCGTTAAAAACACCTGTTTTTTCTATGGAAGGGATATTATATGGCTCTTCAACTATACACATAAGCCTGTCATCTCTGCCCTCATCGGAACAATGGTAGCAGGGATCAATATGAGTTATGCTGTTACATATAGAACAGTAAAATGTTTTCCTCTTTGCTTCCTTTATGGCATTAGCTAAACTATCAGACTCCTCTTGTGGCAGGCCTATAAGATAAAATGCTATTCTTTGTGCAGTTTTTGCCCCGATGCCAGGAATTTTTTTCAATTCTTCAATAAGACGGTTTAATGGATGATCCTGTCCTAACATTAAAAAAGCCCTGGAATTTTGAGTCCTGCACCAAATGCGCCTAATTTTTGGGTTAGGTTTTCATCTACTTTTGCCCCGGCATCATTAAAGGCTGCAATGATTAAATCTTGCAGCATTTCAACATCATCCTTATTCACAACTTCTGGGCTTATCCTGAGTGAAATCAAGTTTTTTGTTCCGTCAAGGACAACGGTCACCATGCCGCCTCCGCTCGATCCTTCAACCCTCATCTCTGCCATTTCTCTCTGCAGCTTTTCCTGCATTTCTTTTGCTGTTTTCAGCATTTTTGGTAAATTTGTAACTCCTTTCATTTTCCCTCTCCTCAAATCAAAAAACCTTTTTTATATCTTTAATTTTTGCTCTTTTTTATCGGCTCAACAGAAATTATATGTGCCTTGAAGGTATTTAAAAAAGACTTAACCGTAGGATCTTTTAAAGCGATATCAGTATCTTTTTCTTTGCCTACCTTTTTTTGATGCATGTCTTTGGAATGTTCGAAGTTAGACCTTTTTGTGCTGAATTCTGATTCTTCCTTTTCAGGCACCTCTTTCTCATTTTGAAGCCTATCCATGGAAATTTTTTCTTTTTGTACTTCTATGTCTGGGACAGAATTGGCAAGGCTAAAATTCTTTTGTACTTCCGTGGAAATTTTTATGTCATTCTTTATACTCTCCAAATCCTTAATAATATCTTTCAACTGGACAATCTTCTTAAAATGACACAATTTAACCAATAAGGCTTCTAAATAAATTCTGGGATGTGAAGAATATCTTAATCCTTGATCTCCTTGCTGAAGGGCAATAAGATAACGGAGGATATCCTCAGAAGAAGCCTTTTCCACTTCATGTTTTAATGCACTTATCTCCTCATCATTCAAAGGCAGTAATTCTTTTACATGTTTAACGGACTTTACCAGGAGCAAGTTCCTAAAATGATGAGTGAGCTCTTTATGAAAAAACCGAAGGTCATAACCGCTTTCTATAACCTTTTCTACCAGAAGAAAAATTTGATTAGGCTCCTCTTTTAAGATAGCCTTTGAAAACTCGAAAAGGATTTCTCTCCTAACGGTTCCTAGAATCTCTTTTAAATCTTCATCACTAATGTTTTCTCCAGAAAAAGCCACAGCCTGGTCAAGCAGGCTTTGAGCATCCCTCAAACTTCCATCTGCAGCTTCGGCAACAAGATTAAGGCCATATGAGGAAATCGTAATGTTTTCTTTCCTGGATATTTCCATAAGATGATTGATGATCTCTTTCTGGGATATTTTCTTGAATTCAAATGGCTGACATCGAGAGATGATTGTTGCAGGAACCTTGTGGAATTCAGTCGTCGCAAAAATAAAGACAGTATGTGGCGGTGGCTCTTCCAGAGTCTTCAACAGAGCATTGAAGGCTTGTGTGGTAAGCATGTGGACTTCGTCAATGATGATTACCTTATAACGGCTGTGAATAGGCTTATACTTTACACCTTCGCGCAGCGATCTTACCTCATCGATTCCCCGGTTTGATGCTCCATCAATCTCGAGAACATCCACAGAACGGTCTTCGTTGATCATCTTACAAAATTCACATTTGTTGCATGGTGAAGGTGTAGGCCCATGCTGGCAGTTTAAGGCTTTAGCCAGGATACGAGCAGTGGTTGTTTTTCCAACCCCTCTCATTCCAGAAAAAATATAAGCTTGAGCAACCCTGTTGTTTTTGACTGCGTTTTTAAGAGTCTGAACAACATGTTTTTGGCCGATCATCTCTTCAAATGTCATAGGCCTGTATTTTCGGGCATAAATTAAATAGCTCATTTTATAAGACAGTTGAATTTAGGAAAGGAAACAGAGTTCCTTTTAAATTTAAATATTATATTATCACAATTCCTTCCTAATTCAAAAAACAATTTTGGTTTGATAATCGTAA
>Ga0209986_10004814_pt1 | contig 11356 bp, 9 predicted proteins | sample BlataG_FD_183168 | JGI IMG/M metagenome (GOLD analysis project Ga0209986, IMG submission 183168) | Deep subsurface microbial communities from Black Sea to uncover new lineages of life (NeLLi) - Black_00105 metaG (SPAdes) (version 2) | ecosystem: Environmental > Aquatic > Marine > Oceanic >...
AGATTGTTTAAGTATAAAAGCAAAATGGTAAAATTAAAATTTGGTCCGAAGTTGAAGAAAATCTAATATTTTTGTAGCTTAGGCGGTTTTTTGGTAGAATTGAAATATGATTACTATTCGTTCTGAATAACCAGAAGATTTTGATACTATACAATAATAGGGACAGCTATTTTTCTTGGACATCACTTCCGCGAAGCCTTATCATCCTCCTTTCTCTTTTAATTTTTTAAAATTTACAGCAACAACAACAAATTTTTTTACTATTTGTTGTTGTTGTATTGGTATTGTTATATTGTTATTGTTAGTAGGTAATTTTTACCCTATGTTAAGAGTAAATTTTTCCTCTATATAGGGGAAAATATTACCTATTAGTAGAGTATTTTTTACCTTCTTTTCTGCCGAATTTCAAACGAAAAAAGATTATTTGTAAAATAAAACCAAAGTCTCAGCATTTCCTTTTACTTGCAACCCGTAACCTAAATATTTGACCGAGCGACTAACAGACAGATAAACTATATTTTCTTAAATTTTGCATCTCGCAACTATTTTTTAAAAAAAGAAGGATTTTTTAAATCTTTTGTCGAATTGGTATTAAGGTGCAGAAAGATTGGAAAAGACTAATTCTTTTGATCGCTGGTGGAGATTCAACAAGGTAAATATATATTTTTGAAGTGTAACAAAGAACCGTTCCCTGACACATAAGAAGAAAGTTGATAAATAAATAGGTGTCCCTATTATTCTTAATAATTATTCAAAAAGGAGAAAAAGAGAGGAACAGAAAAGCTGATTTTTATCTAAATAAGGCAGATAAATATATATAGAATTAGAGTATTATCAGTTTTTATAGGAAAAAATAGCAAGGCTTTAAAACGTAGAAAATACAAGGGTTTCAGCGTTTTTTTGTTATATGGGGTGTTGGTAGCACTTCTAAAATATGGAGAAAATAAGGCGAAAAGGGCTAAAAGTTGTATTTTTAAGGGGCTGAAAGCCTTGCAATATAAGGGTTTCAGAGAAATATTGTCGTAGCTGCGTTTTTTGAGGAGGCCTAGGGTGATTGTTCATATTTTTAAAATAGGCGCTTAAAATAGCTTAAAATGGCTTATTTTAGGTGTGGCTGGAAACCCTTATTTTATAAGGCTTTCAAGAAGGTATTTCCCCACAGGTTTTACACATTTTTCCCATTTTTATGTAAAATATTGTTAGTATTAATCCCTCTGTCATTACACACTTTCGAAGAAAGCGCGGTAATCTCATTGCTCCTTATGTCATTCCCATGAAAATGGGAATCTGTTTCTATCTATTTTATATCCTTTGCCTTATTTCCCTGAAATATTTGTTAAAGTAATAATATATTACATAAACTTGTAATAATAGATAACATATGTTATAGTATATATGGTTATATGATTTTAAAGGAGCGAGGTGTAATAAAATGCCTACATTATATAAGAATCTAGGTTTTAAAGTTAAAAAATTAAGAGAGAAAATAGATATATCACAGTCCGATTTGGCCGAAGCATTAGGTGTAGATCGAGTAACTATTTCAAAAATTGAAAACGGAGAAAGAAAAATATGTGCAGAGGAAATAATAAAGCTTTCTGAGTATTTTAATATTTCTTCAGATGTATTGCTTGATTTAAAAGAAGATATAGAAGTAATCATTGAAAAAAATACAACTAAGCAGAAACCAAAAAGGGAAATACGAATAAGCGTTCCCCAAAAAAACCTACAGAAATTCAAAGAAGTATTGCTTTACATATTAAATAAAGTAGGCTCGAAACCAAATATAGGAGAATCGGTATTGTACAAGTTGCTTTACTTTATTGATTTTAATTTTTATGAAAAATATGAAGAACAACTCATTGGAGCAACCTATATAAAAAATCATTATGGTCCTACTCCCAAGGAATTTATAAAAATAGTTAAAGAGATGGAGGGCAAAGACTTGATTAAAGTGAAAGACAGCTATTTTAAGCATCCCCAGACTAAATATTTATCTAAAAGAGAATCGAATTTGACCCTGCTAAAAGCTCATGAAATAAAAATGATTGATAGCGTATTAGATAGATTATCTGATATGAATGCCACTGAAATAAGTGATTATTCCCATGAAGATGTACCATGGTTAACGACGGAAAATGGAGAAATAATAGATTATGAATCTGTATTCTACCGCACAAAACCCTATTCGGTGAGGACCTATATTGAAGAAAATATTTAATGAAGTCTTAATGCTTCCTGATTTCATGAAAGATTTTAAAAAGTTAAAGAAAAATTATCCTACTTTAAAGCAGGATTTAGAAGTATTTGTAAATAATCAGCTTAAATTATCTCACAAATTAAATATTGAAAATAGCGGAACTGTCCAAATTTCAGGAATTTCCATATCGGAACCCAAAATTTACAAAGCCAGAAAATTTGCCTGTAAATCTTTAAAGGGAAGGGGATCGTTTAGTGGAATTAGAGTTATCTATGCTTATTTTGAAGATGATGACCGAATAGAGTTGATCGAAATGTATTTTAAAGGGAATAAAGAAAACGAAGACCGATAAAGGATTCTAAAATATTATTCAGATGAAAAATAAAAAATTTAAGCAATATAAAATGATGTAATAATAAATGCCTTTAGTTTTTGTTAAAGAGCGATTTATTGCTTAGAGTTTTTTATAAAAAAAGAAGGATTTTTTAAAACTTTTGTCGTATTAGTATTAAGATGTAGAAAATTGAAAAAGACTAATTCTTTTTAACCGCTGGTGGCGATTTAATAAGGTAAATATATATTCTTGAAGCCTGTCAAAGAACCCCTGACATATGTTAAATTTGACGGGATTCTATAAATTTCATATACTATTATTAATAAAATAATAATTATAAGAGAGCAAATAAATCTATAATAAGGTTATATTTAGATTTTTTAAATATCATTTTTAAAAATTATAATTTAATAAAGTAGAGTATTATGCCAAAAATAAAAGATATTCCAAAAGTTAATAGGCCAAGGGAAAGGTTTTTAGAAAAAGGCCCTGATGCACTTTCTAAAAGTGATCTTCTGGCTATTCTTATTGGAAGCGGAATTAAAGGTAAGAATGTTAAAAAACTTTCTGAACAAATTATTAGGGAATTTGGCAGCAGGTTTTTAAATTTAACTATTAATGATTTGCTTAGAATTCAAGGGATTGGAAAGGCTAAGGCGCTTCAAATTGTATCCGCTCTTGCTTTGGTTAAAAGATTTTATAATGAAAAAAAGCAAAAAGAAAATATAGTTTTGTCAGCTGAAGATGTAATTTCTTTAAATTCCGACTTAAAGAGCAAGAAAAAGGAATATTTAGTTTGCCTTTATTTAGACGCAAGAAATGCCTTATTAAAGAAAGAAATAATATCAATCGGTATTCTTGATAAAAGCATTGTTCACCCGAGAGAAATTTTTGGACCTGCTGTAGAATTGCGAACAGCCGGTATTATACTAGTACATAATCATCCTTCAGGCGACCCGGAACCCAGCAAGCAGGACATCGAGGTTTTTAATAGAATTATTGAGGCCGGTAAAATTATGGGAATTAATATTATTGATTTTATTATTATTGCCGGTGATAGAAGCTACAGTTTTTTCAGAGATTTACAACAAAATGAAAATGCCCAGTATTTTTCAGATGGCAACCAACTTTCACTTTTTGATCTATTAGAAACAAAAATGCCTGTTTATACTCCTGCAACTACCAAAGTTCGTAAAGTTTATTTTTCGCCAAAGAGAAGAAATATTCCAGGAAAATTTCAAATACAGAACCGGAGGTTTCTTGGAAATAAATATAAGCTTCTTGGATTTATTGAAGATATTGTTAATGAAAAATGCAATGGTTTTAATTCTTTTTGTGATATTTTCGCTGGTACTGGGGTTGTAGGCGAAAGATTTAATGAAAAAGATATAAAAATTATAAGCAATGATTTGTTATTTAGTAATTATTTTCCTTTAAAAGCGTTTCTTGACTCAACCCAAATAAATTTAAATGTACTTAAAGAGAAAATCGATTTTTTAAACAATTTAAAAACAAATCAGGATAATTATTTTTCTATTCATTATGGCAATACTTATTTTACTTTAGAAAATGCAAGAAAAATAGGTGCTATCAGAGAGGAAATTAATAAAATTACTGATAATGAAAATGAGAAAGCAGTTCTTGTAACAGCTTTATTGTATGCTACTGATAAAGTAGCGAATACGGTTGGGCATTACGATGCATATAGAAAAAATTTAGACACTATCCAACCAATACAACTTTTAGTACCCGAGATTACTTTAGAAAATAATACTAATAATGAAGTTTTTCGAGAGGACGCAAATTTACTCATCCGAAAAATATCTTGCGATGTTTTATATATAGATCCCCCTTATAATTCACGCCAATATTGTGACACCTACCATTTACTTGAAAATCTTGCCACTTGGGAAAAACCACAAGTATACGGTAGGGCAAAAAAAATGGATAGAACACAACTGAAAAGCAAATACTGCTTAATAACTGCTTCTAAAGCATTCGATGATTTAATTAAAAATGCAAATTGTAAGCATATTTTAGTTTCTTATAATAATACCGGTGAATCAAAAGATGGGAGATCAAATGCTAGAATAAGCGATAATGATATTTTACGAATATTAAAAAATAAGGGAGAAGTTGAAGTTTTTGAAAGAGATTATAAGGCTTTTACCACAGGAAAAAGCAATGGCGATGGAAACGCTGAACGAATTTATTATTGTAAGGTAAGGTGAAACTATGAAAAAACCTTGGTCAATTACAACAACTACCAGAAGCCCTTACAGATTAAGGGAGCAATTACAAGTTTTGGTCCATAACTTTGTCGGTCTTGAATGGACAAAAGAAAATCAGATAAATTTTCAAATTTCTTTAATACAGCATCGTTTATATGGTCATAATGAAAATACAGGTTTTTCTCAGCAATTCTTAAATGGTTTATCCGAAGCACACAAAGAAATATTTACTGATTTTTCTCATACCCTAACTTTTGAAGAAGCTAAAGAAATATTTGATAGTAAAAACTATACTGATCCAGCTATGAGAGGGAGACAATCTTTTAATCCATTAAAGAAGTTCGGGTTTGTTAGGTTGAAAAATAAAGTTTTAGAAATAACGCCTTTTGGAGAGAATTTTTTGTCTGATAATTATGATCTGTCGAGCATATTCTTTAGTGGATTTATAAAATGGCAACTCCCAAACCCTGATAATAGCAGATATAAACTAACGGATGGTTATGATATAAAACCATTTCTCGGAGCACTACTACTTATACGAAAAGTTAACGAGAGGTCGTTAGAATTAGAAGAAAAGGACAAAGGAATAAGTAAAACCGAATTTTCATTATTTGGTCCATCATTAGTGAATTTTAATGATGTGGATTCTTACGCTGAAAAAATTATTGTTTTACGGCAGAGAATAAAAGGAAAAAATAAGCAAGAGCAAAAAAATATTCTCGATGAATGCAAGACTATTTTTGCGAAAGAGTTTCTTAAATCTGAAGACCCTAAAAAAATAAAAAAATTGCTAAAAAATTTAAAAGATTATGGGGACAACACTATTAGATACTTTCGCTTAACACGCTACATCTATATTCGTGGAGGTGGTTTTTATATTGACTTAGAGCCAAGGAGATCGGTTGAAATTAATGCTTTATTGGATTTTGATAATGCTCAATCTAAAACCTTTGGATCAAAAGAGGAATACTTAGATTATATTTCTGATATTTCTAAGCCAAAACTACCATGGGAAACTAAAGAAAAACTTACTGAAATTGCCGTAAAATTACTGGAAGACATAAAGTTATATGAGAAAGAAATAGTGGCAACACCAAAAGCATTTTCGGATTATAAAAAATTGGACGAAGATGGACTAAAAATATTCATTGATGATTTGAGGCACTATCGAAGAGAGCTACAAGACAAACAAAACCATCAAAAATCACAAGAAATTGAACAGATTAAAAAATACATTGAAGAACTTGAAAATATTTTTAATGTCGATGATAGACCAATATTATTGGAAAAGCTTTTATCGCTCGGGCTTAATGCCTTAAATGATGCCATAAAAATAAAACCGAATTATCCCGTAGGAGATGACAACGAACCAACCTTTACAGCTCCAGCAAATACACCAGACATTGAGTGTTTTTATAAAAATTGCAATGCAATCTGTGAGGTTACAATGCTTACGGGGCGTGACCAATGGTATAACGAAGGTCAGCCAGTGATGAGGCATTTAAGGGATTTTGAAAATAAATATCAAGACAAGAAGGCGTATTGCTTGTTTGTAGCTCCAAAATTACATCGAGACACAATAAACACTTTTTGGACTGCTATAAAATATGAATATGAAGGGCAAAAACAAAGAATTATCCCCTTATCAATTAATATCTTTGTAGAACTTCTAAAAATTCTCGTCGAAATAAAACAAAATGGAAAATTCTTGAGGCACAAAGAACTCTTTAGTCTTTATGATGAAATTCTAGAAGCCTCAAAAAATTTATCCGATTCAAACGAGTGGATAAAAAATATTTCGGATACTATTACATCTTGGAAAGAAGGCCTTAATTTTTAGCTATGAAAAAAAATATTGTTTACAGCGGTGATTGCATAGAAATCTTAAATAAAAAAATTGATGAGAATTCAATTGATCTTATTTTTGCCGATCCTCCATATAATCTTTCTGGAAATGGCTTAAAGTGGAAAGGAAGTAAAACAGGAGGAGATTGGTATATGATCAACGAACATTGGGACAAGATGACAGCCCCTGAATATCTGCAATTTACAAGAAAATGGATCAGGGGGTGTGGTAAAGCTCTAAAAAAAACAGGATCAATTTATATTGCCTGTAGTTATCACAATATAGCCGAAGTAATGATAGTCTTAAAGCAACTTGATTTTAAAATAAACAATATCATTACTTGGCATAAAACAAACGCGATGCCAAATATGACAAAACGAGTTTTTACTCATTCGACTGAATTTGTTGTTTGGGCAATAAAAGGCTCTGGTTGGACTTTTAATTATGAAAAAATCAAAGAGATCAATCCTGAAAAACAAAAAGATGGATCGCGAAAACAAATGAGAGATGTATGGTCATTACCTTTAGTGCAAGGCAAAGAAAGATTACGAGGTAAAGACGGTCGGGCGTTGCATCCAACTCAAAAACCAGAGGAAATGCTTAAAAGAATTATTATTGCTTCTTCGAATGAGGGTGATCTTGTTCTAGATCCGTTTTTGGGAAGTGGTACAACGGTAGTAGTAGCGGAACAATTGAAAAGAAATTGGATTGGCATTGAGATAAATAAAAAATATGTAGAATTTGCAAAAAAACGTATCAAAGATTACAAAAATAAGTAAGATTTTAATAACCCGAGCATATATTTTTTAAATATTTGAATTGGAACTTAGGGATTAATGGGAGCAGGCCTCGCAGCTATTTTTTAAAAAAGAAGGGTTTTATAAACCTTTGTCGTATTAGTATCAAGATGTAGAAAAATTGAAAAAGAATAATTCCTTTAACCTCTGGTGGCGATTTAATAAGGTGAATATATATTTTTGAAGTGTGAAAAAGAACCGTTCCCTGACACACTACAGCGAGCAGAGAGATTAAAAGAATCGATGGGGAAGATGAAAAGTAATATTGCAAGACTTGAACTTCCCCTTAATATTTTGTAAGAAAAATTCAGGAGTTATTAGGATATAGAGAGGTTAAAACAAATATGACATTACTTGTTTCATGGACAGGCGTTGACACTCACGGTACTGCATCTGCTTACATCGCTGCAGATAGTCGTGTAAGTTGGGACGATATTGCTGTTTTTGACCATGGAAGGAAGGTTTTCGCATTTCGACACTCACCAGATATTCTTGGGTATTGTGGTGATGTGCTTTTTCCTACAATGGCCCTTTCTCAATTAACAGAAATGGCTGACCGAGGTTTGCTATTCTCGCCCCAATCGTCCTGTAAAGAAAGGTTTGAATCGATTAAAGAAAAACTTGTGCATCAGTTTCACAAGTACCCGAGGATGGTAAAAAAGATTACGGCAGATATATTGCAGGTAATACACATTTCCAGAGATCCAACTAATAATTTGAAATTCGAATGCCGACTTATTGAATGGACACGCGATAAAGGCTGGTCTGGGAAAGATATGGCCATGCCACAAGAGTCAGATATACTTTTTGTACTCGGGTCAGGTACAAAGGAATTCAATACTAATTTTGAGCGTTATAGAAAGGGTCCTGATCATGGTACAAGTCGCAGTGTATTTCACTGCTTTTGTGACACTCTATTAAACATTAAAGATAAGAAGTGCGGTGGTGCACCACAATTAGTCGGCATTTACAGAAAGCCTGATTCCCCTGCCATAACATATGGAATAATAAAGGAGAAACGGAGATATTTTCTTGGTGCAAGGATAAATGACAATGTTGACTTCACTCGTGTTGAATGGCGAAATGATTTATTTGAGCTTTGTGATGGGAAGTCAATGAAGAGATTTGCACAAGCTCAATCTCAACCCGATCATTTAAGAAGGAGTTAACACAGGCAACTCCCTGGACCCCCACCACTTTCAAATTAAAAATTTTAACGATTTTTTATGGGGGGGGGCGAGGTGCTGTCGGAGTTCTCGGCGCTTTTGCGTCGAGCCTCCTACTCAGGGTTTAATGTAACCCGAACTCTGAATAAGCACTCCAGGTTAATATAGTCAGAACAAGGGCATGCACTCTGATCCCAAAAGCCTTGCGGCTTTTGGTCCAGGTGATGCCCGGCGTTAGCCGTATAAATAAAGAATAATAGACACGAAAGATGGCATGCTACTATGAACAACAACGGCGGTCATTATGCAATAAAAGGATTTCTCTATCAATTTGATAAAGCTTTAAGAGAGATACTAAGAAATCCTAGCAAAAAAGTTGGAATTGAAAAAAGAATGTGACAGGGGATGTGACAGGGGACGGTTGTACTAGCTCGATAATTCGGTAACTTTTTCTAACTTTTCTTAAGGGGTCTAATAAGTCCAGGTTCCCAATGTCTTTTTAAATGATTAGAATATGTTAGGAGACGATCCTTATTATGCTTTTATCATATTTTGAGAAATTACAGTATGTCAAATGTTGAGACCAGACCTCTTATAATTTTAAGATATAAGGTCTTTATTTGATGTTTAAATTATTTCATTAGTTACATAACGCTTTGATAGGTTAACGAAAGTCGAATTTTTTCTCTGAAGTTCTTGTCGATATTCTATAATATATTTGACTATTTCGATTGAATCTTTATATGTTCCATTTTCATTCTGCTTAACGGCTGATAAACCTACAATTGATCCAATCTTAGAATTTTTACTTTTAAATTTGTAAATAGTACTTTGGAAAAGTTGTTCCCAATTTAGAATATCTGATTTTAGAAGTTCTCGAACTTTTGCATGGATATTCCAAAGCGCTTCCACGTATTCGCGTACCAATAGTTTTAAATCAATATTTTCTCCCAACAGTTTAATTTCTTTCAGCACCTCTTTCTTAAACTTATTATCTTTTTCTAATTCTTGGATTTGAATATACGGAGTTATTGAGAATAAAAGCCTCTCATTTGGATTTTTTCCAATGAACTTGTTTTCATATGTTAGACTTTGGATTGGGTATCCTCGATGTTGGACATAGTTTCTTAATGCATCCATTACTCTATAGCCTAAATATTGCTCGTATTGCTTAGTCTTTTCCTTTTTTATTTCTTCTATAGTGTTTGATTTGCTAGAAATATTACTTAAATTATGAATTGATTGATCTAAGTAAAGCCTGCCTGTGCTTAACAAGTTTATTATTCGTCTATTGATTTGATTTAAACCTATTTGTAATCCAGCATGAGTTTTAATTCCTCGAACCATATGACGCGCTGCATAATTCAATAAATCCATCTCAAACTCTAAGTAGTTGTCAATAAATATATCAAATTTTTCTTCTATGTATAATATCTCCAGTAAATTATTTTTTGCAGTTTTAATTTTTTTATATTCTTGTTCAGTAATTTTAACGGTTACCGAAGATCCTAAAGTTCTTTTAGCCAACAAGTATTTCATTTATATTAAAATCCTAACTCAAAAATTAATCTATTGTTTTACCTTGCTTTATTATTATCACAAAAGCATAGAAACTTCAAGGACATGTTTTTCCATTTCTGTATTTACCTTGACCTTGAGGAAAGTTATTGCTATAGTATTCATGGGTGTAGCTTACCTCCTTTTTTAAAGGGTTTTTTGTATATATAGGTAAGTCTACACCTTTTTATTATATTTTTACAATCCTTCTCTTGCTACCTGTCTTATTACTAACAAAAGAAAGTATTATTAATATATAATATTTTTTCCTCTAACTACCCCACTAAAGTTTACACTAACTTTTTCCATGTGACAAAGAACCGTTGTACTAGCTCAATATTTCGGTAACTTTTTCTAACTTTTTATAAGGGGTCTGATAAGTCCAGGTTGTCAATGCCTTTTTAAATGATTAGAATATGGCAGGAGATAGAATTTTTACAGCTTTTTCATATTCCAAGAATAGAGTATGCTAAATGCAAAGATCTGCCCTTCCGTTTATTCTGCATAATTTTAAAATTATATCCTATATCCCACTAAACCTACAATTCAAATTGTACAACCTTTTGAAGAAATAGTATAATTTTAATAATTTATTTAACGGTACTACACAAATTAATTCAAGGGATAGGAAGAATTGAAAATGAAAATATTAGCAGTGGATTATGACGGGGTTATTAGTGACAGTGCCTTAAAATCTTTATTTATAAGTCATAATGCCTATTGTAAATATTTTGGTTCGGAAGTAAAAAGAAATTTTGGCGGAGAATTATTTACTTTTGAGAATTGGAAGGAAATACAAGAACAATATAAAAAAGAAATAAATGATTACTACCATTCAAGTTGTACAACCTTATGAAGAAATAGTATAATTAAAATTAATTCGTTACCCTACACAAGCTAATCAGAAAAAAGTAAAAATAAATTAAAACTTAAATGGATAAAGAATGATTGGTGGAGATAGTTCGAATGGATAATCAGAAAATAAACAGAGGACAAATAAGAGCAATCCGAGGAAGTGTTGTTGATGCTTTTTTCCCACAGTTCCTTCCCAAGATTAATTACCAATTGAAAGCTAAAGATGCGATTATCGAGGTAACCCTTCATCTTGATGCCAATACGGTTAGAGGAATAGCCTTAACTCCTACCCAGGGATTAAAAAGGGGAGATGAAATCATTGACATGGGGCACCCTTTGCAAGTACCTGTGGGGTCCGGATTATTGGGAC
>Ga0209986_10004815_pt1 | contig 11356 bp, 9 predicted proteins | sample BlataG_FD_183168 | JGI IMG/M metagenome (GOLD analysis project Ga0209986, IMG submission 183168) | Deep subsurface microbial communities from Black Sea to uncover new lineages of life (NeLLi) - Black_00105 metaG (SPAdes) (version 2) | ecosystem: Environmental > Aquatic > Marine > Oceanic >...
TAATTTGGTTAGGGTTAGATCGGTATTACTCACTACACCGCCTCAAGAAGTTCCTGGCTATCAATCCATATCCTCTTTTAACTCACCGGCATCAATTGTATGGAGCCGATCAGGTTCATCGTCAAGGACGTCGATAATTTCAAATGGAAGTTCTGCCATCATCGGAGGAAGTGGAACAGTTGCTGGAGGACGAATGCGAGCAGGACGGGTGGGGGGTTCCATGCGAGGAAGTGATCCATCAATGATCCGTCTGCGCAGGATGCGTGGTTCATCTGTCAGCCAACCAACATAAATCCCTAATACATTATATACCTGACGATCAGGCGTGACCCAACCGATCCACTCGCCCATTGTGTTGTATAGATAAGGGAAGACCAGCAGCGACACCCAGTCACCGGGTGTGGTATAGATCGGAACGGGTCGTTTCAAAGACTCGCTCGACATCTACTTCTCCATCTAATGATATAACAACTCTCATTATACTGATTGTCACCGGTACACGAAAGCAATTACATGAGGAATGCCCTACGGAGCATCTGAGTATGTCCATATTCTATTTATGCCGAAGTTCCAGAACATGACCACGACGGTCGCGACAGCCTTGGCCAGGTTATAACCAAGTTTATAACTCAACTCTGGATTGCTAAGTATCGTCAGATTGCTGCCGATATTCACCATTAAGCTAGCGAAAGGGTAACGCAGTAACAAAAGAATCCCGGTGTTAATACCCCAGCCGGCGATATTTACGATGAAGAATTGGCGTAATTGGGTGCTCAAAGGTTTTGAACGGGAGTCTGGATATGTCCAGTACCGATTCCATAAGAAATTACTCAACACAGCGGTAGTGAAAGAGCAGGTATTAGAAAGGACGATGTGAAATCCGAGGACTGAATGCAGTAGATAGAGGATCCCGAAATCGATGATCGCCCCAATGGTGCCTACTAATGAGAACTTAAGGAAACGTTCAAGCTCACGCCGACCTCGGGGCGAGAGCGAAATCATAGTCGACCCCTAAAATCCTCAATTGTTAGAGAAAGTCCATGGTCCAGATCTATCTGAGGTTCCCAATCAAGAATCCCCTTTGCTCGTGAGATATTTGGTTGACGTCGCTGTGGATCGGCGGGGGCCCGTCGATCGGGTAATAACTGAATACCTGCTGGATTACCGGTTAGGCGATTAATGGCTGTTGCGAGTTGATGGATGGTTATTTCACTTGGGTTGCCCAGGTTAATTGGTTCGTTTTCCACAGACATCATCAATCTATAAAGCCCATCAACCAAGTCGTCGACATAACAGAAGCTCCGAGTCTGAGACCCATCACCGTAAACCGTGAGGGGATCTCCCTTGATTGCTTGACAGATGAAATTTGGAATCACACGGCCATCATCGAGCCTCATGCGGGGACCGTAGGTGTTGAATATGCGGGCGATGTGAGTTTTTAACCCATGGTAACGATGGTAGGCCATGGTGATGGCCTCAGCGAAGCGCTTGGCTTCATCGTAGACCGAGCGCGGACCGATAGGGTCGACGTGACCCCAATAGCTCTCTTGCTGTGGATGTTCCTGCGGATCACCATAGACTTCGGAAGTAGAGGCTAGCAGAAAGCGTGCGTCATGGGCACGAGCAACCCCAAGTGCATTGTGCGTACCCAATGCTCCTACTTTAAGCGTCTGGATCGGTAGTTGCGGATAGCCAAAAGGGGAAGATGGATTAGGGCTGGCTGGGGAGGCTAAATGCAAGACGATGTCGACTTTACCAGGAATGAAAATGAAATTTGAGACATCATGCTTGACAAACGCAAAATCATCACGCCCAGCGAGGTGAGCGATGTTTTCCAATCTGCCGGTGACCAGGTTATCAATCACCACTACTTGGTGCTTTTCTTTAAGCAATCTATCACTTAGGTGTGATCCGATGAAGCCTGCGCCGCCGGTAAGTAATATGCGCAAAGTATCCTCCTTAGCTGATCACTGATGCAATACAAATCCGCATCAATAGTACCAGAACTTTGATCAGGGTTTCCAATCGTAGTTTAATGTGTGCCCGTCGCCCGTCACCCGTTGACCTAGACCGCTAATAACATCGACGATCCATAGATCCCCGCGGTAAAGAACACCAAGGAGATCTGCTCCCGGAGACCAAGCAAGACGCGCTTGTTGTGGTTCTAAGCCTGGCTCACCGGTCATCGGAAAAATCGCTCGGTGATTACTGCCATCTCGGTCCATTACCATCAAACGGTAACTGCTATCCTTACTCTCCAAAGGTGAAATCGCCTGTAAGTATGCAACTTGATAGTAAATTTCGCCATTCGGCATTTCAATCAGAGGTGAGACAGAGGGGTATGCAAACATCCCAGTTCTTGACGCTAAGGGTAGAGTTAAACCACCTTGTCCGGTCAGAGCAATGAGATCGAATACCGGGGATGCTCCGGGACTCTCAAGCCCTAGTGGCATACCATGGTCAACAAAGAAGAGGGTACGGTTGTCATGGCCCCAGGCCAACCCTGGAACCCAAGCCCAGTCGCTCAGTGTTTGGAAAGGTGCGATGTCGTGCAACGGCTCGAGGTTTCCCTCGTCCAAGTTGACCAAGCCGATGCCATCTGCACGTGCATACGCTAGATGGGCGCTATCAGAACCCCAGAGGAATGTAGTCCCCCACCAACCATACTGACCTCCAGCGTTGGCTTCGAGTAGGGTAACCTCTCGGAGCACTCGTCCGGAGGTGGAGAGCGGAATTTTAATTAGATCATTGTTCGCCTGCCAGCCAGGTGGGGCTGGGCTCAGCTCAACTGATGAATAGACAACAGAGAGCGATGAGGTAGAAGGCACCCAATCGGCAAAGTGAACGATATTGTAAGCTTTTAGGTTGATCGGCTCAGCTTGTGGGTCAGTGGTTGAGATAGCCCAAAGGGAGTTGATAATCTCCTGATCATCTTCAGCCTGCCTGGTAAACAAGAACCATTGTCCATCTGGTGAAAGTCTGGCTACCCGTCCATCCAAATCACCTGTAAGGGTCAACGGTTGGCGGTTGCTGGTATTACCTTGTATCAACCAAGCATTACCACCCGAAACATAAGCCAGACGACCCTCGATTGGGAGTGGGGTGTAAGTGGCTTGTACGCCGATCATAACGATTTCTGGTTGTGGTTCATGAATGATCACATACTTGACGGGTGTTCTTGATACCTCAATCATTTCCTCCTCAAGAATTCGATATGTGATCTCCTGTAATCCATTCTCGCCTGGTTGGAGCAGACGCGTTTCCCCTTCAGGTAATGATTCATTCCGGATCGTTTGTCGATCAAAAGGAATAACGATCTCCTCGATTTCGAAGCGTTCCACGACCCGTATTATAGTAACCAGGGTTCCTCCGGTAAGTAAGGTATAACTTGGCGGATCTACCCTGTCCAACGTGCCTAGTTGAATAGTAGCCATTTCGAGCGCCTGTTGGACAGTAGAACCAGGGGGGATACTAAGTGCATGGCTACTGCCATCAGCTGAAATTTCAACCTGGATTGTCCCCGCGGTTGCCTTTGGACCGATGCATGACGCCAAGGCGAGGATTGTAAAACATGCCATAAGGAGTACGAATCTTCGATAGATAGGTGGTCTCATTGCTGGTAGTTAGGCGCGCTGGTATAATTCATGTTTGGATGCCTAGCGCAAATCTCAGACGAAAGCCATATTGCCGTCGTCTACGGTAAGCGAAATCCCCAGATGCCAGTAGCGAGCGATCCAACAATTCCTGTGTTTGCCTCGGTGAGAATTGCTGAAAGGGCATCTTTCAGTATTATGGATGCAGGAATTGGTCCAAATTCAGTTGAGCAGATCAAATCAACCTGTGCCCAAGGTTGAATTCGACGGAGATTATAGCATGAGCGATCCAGAATCATCTGATGTTGATCCTGGACTGAGCTTGGTTGCCCGAATTGAAGCTCTGCTTTACGTCTCTGATTCACCAGTCAGTGCAGGAGAGCTTGCTAATACACTGCAGGTGTCTTCCCGGCAAATAATACAGGCACTCGAAGTGTTAGATAAAGATTGCCAACGACGCGGTCTGAGGATTCAGCGACATAAAAAAGATGTGCAGTTAACAACTGCGCCTGAAGCAGCGGAAGATGTAGAGCGTTTTTTAAACCTAGAGAGAACGGCTCGACTGACAAGAGCAGCATTGGAAGTGTTGGCGATCATAGCCTATCAACAACATGTAACCCGCCCCCAAATTGATTCAATTCGTGGGGTGAATTCTGACAGCGTGTTGCGTACTCTTCTTCGGCATGGATTGATAGAAGATGTAGGCCGAAGCGACGGTCCAGGTCGACCAATCCTCTACACAACAACCTCTGAATTCCTACAACATTTTGGCTTGGGCGACCTCCACGAATTGCCACAGTTGAATCCTGATCCAGCATCTGATGTGGAAGGGGTAAAGGAAGAGGATTTGGATATGAATGGTGAGAGAGAAGGAGATTAATGTCTGAAAGCGTGATCAATCGATGGATCGATGCTAAAGTCCGGATTGATCTGGAGGTTTTGCTATATGTATTGCTGATCCTCTTAGCCGTCTTGACCCGATTCTATGACCTTGACACTCGGGTTATGAGCCACGATGAAAGCCTGCACACCTGGTTTTCCTGGCAATTGACCCAAGGTCGAGGCTACGCGCATGACCCGATGATGCACGGACCATTACAATTCCACTTAGTATCGTTATCTTATTTCCTTTTCGGTGACTCGGATGCCACATCCCGCATCCCAGCGGCATTAGCCGGGGTTCTCGCGGTTGGGATGATATTTCTCTTTCGTCGTTGGCTAGGACGTTGGGGTGGCCTTGTTGCGACTGCGCTGATGGTCATCTCGCCATATATGCTTTACTACAGCCGGTATGTTCGTAATGAAGCGTTAGTTGTTCCCCAAGTGCTTCTGATGGTTTATGCTGTCTTTCGCTATTTCGAAGATCGGCGAGATCGATGGCTTTATCTGCTTGCAGCTTCATTGTCGCTCCACTACGCTACCAAAGAAACGGCTTTTATTTACATCGCGCAATTAATGCTTTTTCTTGGCGGATATCTCGCTTGGCGTTTGATCAATCTAAATTGGAAACAAACCTGGCATAAGGTGACCTTCCTAATTGGATTTTTCTCTGCAGCACTGGGCACGATGATAACTTTGTATGCCCTCTTCCGGGAGCGAGCTTTAAGGGCTGAGATCGCTCAAGCAACAGAAATAGCTCGTTTTTCACCCTTTGTGACGTTTGGGTTGATATTGGCGTTGACCGGGATTTCACTCATCGGATTGTCTTTGATAGTGGCATTCGGTTCCCGATTAAGGGAGGACTTCCCGGCCTTAGACCTTCTTCTGGTCGTCGGAACTATGACCCTCCCCCAATTAGCAGCGCTACCAGCGACTCTATTGGGTTGGAATCCGATGGACTATCATGATCCAGTCTCTCATAACCGCACATTGATCGTGGTCTTTGTACTTCTGGCGGTCAGTATATCTATTGGCCTGATTTGGGATTGGCGACGATGGCTGTTGACAGCTGGTATTTTCTTCGGTTTGTACACGGTTTTCTACACCACGCTCTTCACCAATGGGGAAGGGATGATATCAGGACTGGTCGGCTCCCTGGGATACTGGCTGGAACAGCATGGGGTCGAGCGCGGGAGTCAACCAGGGTATTACTATATATTGGTTCAGATTCCAGTTTATGAGTATCTGCCTGCCGTGGGGGCAATCCTGGCTGGCCTTTATGGACTTATTGGCATAGTACCTGCTGTCAGGCGTCGAATACGTAATAAAAAATTGGCCTCCTTCCCAGTGATTGGCTTCATCGCCTACTGGACACTTACTTCCCTGGCAGGATACTCCTTTGCTGGAGAACGGATGCCGTGGCTAACTGTCCACATCATACTGCCGATGATTCTATTAGCTGGCTGGGCATTTGGGAAACTTCTGAAATCAATTAATTGGCAGGAGTTATGGACTAAACGGACGTGGCTCTTTCCACCGTTGTTGCTCTTGACTTTATTGGGATTTTCATATGCGATTGGAACGTTATTAGGGACGAATCCACCTTTCCAAGGTACTGGATTCGACCAACTTCGAGTAACAAGCATTTGTCTTTCATCCATGGGTGTGGCAGCTGCAGCTCTAGTCGCTTTAATCAAGATTGGGCAGGGTTGGAGTGTAAATTACTTTGCCAGACTGAGCGCTGCGGCTGTGTTTGTGGCATTAACCATACTGACCGCCAGAACTGCTTACCGAGCTGCATATGTAAATTACGATCAGGCGACAGAGTTCATGGTGTATGCACATGGAGCGACAGGAAATAAGACTGTAATGGAGCAAGTCCATGATCTATCGCTTCGAATGACTGACGACCTTGATATTGAGGTGGCTTTTGATGACGACGTAGCCTGGCCACTAAATTGGTACCTGCGACATTATTCTGGTCAGTACTACTTTGGCGCAAGCCCAACCCGTGAACTACTAGATTACCCGGTTGTGATCGTCGGTGATAATAATTGGACTAAGGTCGAGGATCTCTTCTCGAATCGTTTCAATAGCTTTGAATATATCCGCATGTGGTGGCCGACGCAGAAATATTGGGATCTCACCTGGGATCGGATAAAGGGAGCTTTGTTCTCACCCGACTACTTATCGGCGATGTGGGACATTTGGTTGAATCGTGACTATGCAGCCTATGGTGAATTATCCGGCATAGATTTTTCGCTCGGAAATTGGCAACCTTCAGATCGTATGCGGCTCTATATTCGGAAGGATATCGCAGCCACTGTATGGGATTACGGCGTGAGCCCTGTTAGCCTCGCAGGTTTAGAATCTGTGGTGGATCCCTACCTAGATGGGATGGTAGAGATGCCAGTTGAATTTATCACCGGTGAAGAAGGATCCTTGCCGGGGCAATTTGCCGGACCGCGTGGAATTGCAGTTGCCCCGGACGGCACGCTTTATGTGGCTGATACTATGAATCATCGTATCCAGCATCTTAGTCAAGATGGAGATATTTTATTGACTTGGGGTCGGTATGCCAATCTAGATCAGGGAGAAGCGCCTGGCGGGACCTTCAACGAACCTTGGGGGATAGACGTCGGACCAGACGGAACTGTTTATGTAGCTGATACCTGGAATCATCGTGTGCAATATTTCACCGCCGATGGAGAATTCTTGGGGATGTTTGGCATCTATGGTCACACGTCAGTCCCCGATAATTTCTGGGGACCGAGGGGAGTGACCGTCGATGATGAGGGGCGGGTTTTCATCGCCGATACCGGTAATAAGCGGATTGCGATTTTCGATTCGGAGGGTCATCCAATTGGAATGTTTGGTGGTTCGGGATGGACACTCGGTCAATTTGACGAGCCGGTTGGCATTGCGTTGGGAGCGGAAGGACGGATCTATGTTGCTGACACATGGAACCAACGCGTTCAGGTTTTCGAGGAAATAACCGAAGGTAGCTTCGAAGCGATACTTGAATGGCCGATTGCTGGATGGTTCGGACAGTCGCCTGATAATAAGCCTTTCTTAGATGTTTCACCGAGTGGTGAGGTGTGCGCAACCGACCCGGATGGGTATCGGGTATTATGTTTTACGCCAGAAGGAGATTTCCTGTTCGGATGGGGAGACTATGGCGACTCAGAATCCCAATTTAACAAACCCAGCGGTTTGTCGTTCGACAGTGAAGGAAGGTTATGGCTCGTTGATAGTAAGAACGGTCGATTGATCCGTTTCAACCCTGAATTTAGGTAAATTATGTATAGAATTTAGTCAAAGTGGATGGTTTTAGGTTTAACGGCGAACGGAGCTTTTATGAAGTTACATGAATACAGATCAAAACTATTATTTTCTAAATGCGGGGTGCCGATCCCTCGAGGTCGGGTGGCGTTGACTGCCCATGAAGCCAAAACAATCGCACGAGAATTGGGAGGACCTGTGGTGATAAAAGCTCAGGTCCTTGTAGGCGGCCGAGGTAAGGCGGGTGGAATACGGCTTGTACACACTCCAGAGGAGGCTGAAGAAGCTGCCAGGCAGATCCTCGGTATGCAGATTAAGGGATTGCCGGTGCGTAAGGTGCTGGTGGATGAGGTGGCAGAAATTCGATCGGAAATTTACCTCGGTGTGACAAATGACCGAGCTGCCCGATGTCCGGTGATGATCGCCTCTGCAGAAGGTGGGATAGATATTGAAGAGGTGGCTCGTACTCATCCAGAAAAGATCGTCCGGATACACATCGACCCTTTGCTTGACCTTCGCGAATACCAGGCTCGTCATCTTGCGGTCTCGATAGAGTTGCCCCGAGTGCATTGGCGAAATTTCATCGACATAGCCGACGGACTATACAAGGTTTTCACAACCTCAGATGCTACATTAGCCGAGATTAATCCCTTGGTGATTACTGGGGACAATCGACTGTTGGCACTGGATGGGAAAATGGTTCTTGATGATAATGCGCTGTTCCGTCAGCCAGATCTCGCCGAGATGCGCGATCTTGATGAGGAAGCGCCAACTGAGCGTGAGGCGCGCCGATATGGCTTGTCCTATGTGAAGCTCGATGGCACTATTGGTTGCATGGTTAATGGAGCAGGACTAGCGATGGCGACAATGGATGTCATCAATTCATTTGGTGCACAACCGGCTAATTTCCTCGATATCGGAGGTGGTGCAGGAGCTGAGAAAGTCGCTGCGGCACTTCATTTGATCCTCAAGGATGCGAACGTCCAAGCAGTGATGTTCAATATCTTTGGAGGGATAACCCGCTGCGATGAGGTTGCTCGAGGCATTTTAACCACACTGGATGAATATAAAAGCGACATACCAATGGTCGCCCGACTGGTTGGAACCAATGAGGAAGAGGGAAATAAGCTGCTCGCTGAGGCTAAAGTGATTACCGCGACCTCCCTCACAGATGCGGCTGAGAAAGTTGTCGCCCTAGCTGTAGAAAGCCAATTACAATGAGCATCCTGATCAATAAAGATACACGGTTAATCGTACAAGGGATTACTGGACGGGAGGGAATTTTCCATACATCGCGTATGATGGAGTATGGGACCCAGGTTGTAGCTGGTGTAACCCCGGGAAAAGGCGGTGAGTGGGTTCTTGAGGGGAAAGTTCCGGTTTTCGATACCGTTCACCTTGCAGTTGAGATTACTGGTGCTAATACAAGTGTGATCTTCGTGCCAGCGAGGTTCGCACCTGATGCTGTGTTAGAGGCAGTCGATGCGGGAATTACTCTAATCGTATGCATCACTGAGGGCATACCAATTCGGGATATGATGAAAGTCCGACAATATTTAAATCAACAAGGCTCGAGACTTGTTGGTCCAAATTCGCCGGGTTTGCTATCACCTGGGGAGTGCAAGGTAGGGATCATACCTGGGCATATTACTCAACCGGGCAACATCGGCGTGGTATCACGATCAGGAACGCTGACATATGAGGTGCTCTACGCTCTGAAACTTCAAGCGATAGGGGTTTCAACCTGTGTAGGAATAGGTGGGGATCCAATTTATGGAACATCGTTTATTGATGTCTTAGGGATGTTTGAGGTGGATGCCCACACGGATAAGATTGTGCTAATTGGGGAAATTGGTGGTACAGATGAGGAGCAAGCAGCGGAGTATATCAGCGACCACATAACCAAACCGGTAATCGCCTTCATCGCAGGACGTACAGCACCACCTGGAAAACGAATGGGTCATGCTGGGGCAATTGTAGAAGGTGGCGCCGGCTTGGCATCAGACAAGATAGCTGCGTTGGAGTCTGCAGGGGTTTCGGTAGTGGAATACCCAGAAAACATTTCCGACTTCCTGAAATAAATTCACACCTGGATATCGTTCCTCCATATTCACGGATTTTGATGGGGTTATTGAGAGGGGTTGTATGACTACTAAGAGGGAAAGGCTTGAGGCAGCGATAACCGGTGATATAGCTGATAGACCGCCAGTCGCCCTTTGGCGTCACTTCCCGGTGGATGATCAAGACCCATCGACCCTGGCCGAGGCGCACGCTGAATTCCAGAGAATGTATGACTTCGACTTTATCAAGGTGACCCCTGCCTCATCATTCTGTTTGCGTGATTGGGGTGTGGAAGATGATTGGCGGGGTAATCCCGAGGGTACCCGGGATTATACGCGACGGGTGATACATGATTCAGATGATTGGCGCCGGCTTAATGTGCTTGATCCCGAATCAGGAAGCCTAGCGCGTCAATTACGCTGTCTTGAATTGATAAGAGAACAGGTTGGACAGGACGTACCGATAATCCAAACGATATTCAGTCCGTTGGCCCAGGCCAAGAATCTCGCTGGTCAGGATAAGATGCTTGCACATCTCAACCGAGATCCTGAAAAGTTCCAAGCTGGTCTGGAAACCATTACCAAAAGCACTATTGCTTTCGTGGCGGCTGCCCAGTCTCGGGGTATCGATGGGATTTTCTATGCTATCCAACACGCGAGTTTCAATATTTTCGATCGCCAAGGATATGCAAAAAATGGTGAGATCTATGACCAGAGAATCATAGAAGCCGCCGGTAGCCTGTGGTTGAACGTACTTCATCTACACGGTGATGCCCTGATGTTTGATCTAGCGGAGATTTACCCAGTGAATGTAGTGAATTGGCATGACCGAGAGACTTTGCCAGATCTTGCTGCTGGTAAACGTAGAATAAATGCGGCTGTTTGTGGCGGTATAAGTCGTGAGACACTTTCTTTAGGTAATCCAGAGACTGTTCGGATTGAGGCAACTGAGGCTATCGAATCTTTAAATGGTCAGGGCTTGATATTAGGCACAGGTTGTGTGGTGCCGGTGATCGCGCCTAGAGCGAACCTTAAAGCGGCTAGAGCTTGTGTCGATTTCGCATAGCCATATATGCGATTGAATAATAACCTTCTTTTGGACAAAAAAATAAAAGAGGCTATGCGCAGGTAGGTGTTGTGGCTAAGATAAGGGTAATTGCTGGAGAAGCGAAAGGTCGCAAGCTTCGCATGGTATCGGGAAGTGGGACACGGCCGATATCTGATCGGGTAAAGGAAGCATTGTTTAATATCATCGGGAACGACGTTAGGGGATCGCGTTGGCTTGATCTCTTCGCAGGAACTGGGAGTGTTGGAATTGAAGCGCTTAGCCGGGGAGCAGAACGGGCGATTTTTATCGACACCAGCAAAAGAGCGGTAGAAACCATACAAGAAAACCTTACACTAACCTGTTTGAATCAACGAGCAAATATCCAACGGATAGATGCTTTTAAATACTTAGCGAAAGAACCTCAGGCATCATTCGATTACATATACATCGCTCCCCCGCAATACGCTCATCTGTGGTCTAAAACGGTAGTAGTG
>Ga0209986_10004816_pt1 | contig 11354 bp, 3 predicted proteins | sample BlataG_FD_183168 | JGI IMG/M metagenome (GOLD analysis project Ga0209986, IMG submission 183168) | Deep subsurface microbial communities from Black Sea to uncover new lineages of life (NeLLi) - Black_00105 metaG (SPAdes) (version 2) | ecosystem: Environmental > Aquatic > Marine > Oceanic >...
ATACCCCTCATGGATGGCGGCTATGTCACCGTTCCCGAATTTGCCTTCATCAATTTGGAAGGCCAGTGGGACGTGGAGAATTACGGAGTGGACCCGGACATAGAGGTGGATAACCGGCCCGATCTGGTCATCAGAGGAGAGGACCCCCAACTGGACCGAGCGATCCAGGAAGTGATGAAGAAGCTGAAAGAGGAGCCAAAGAAACTTCCCGGCAGACCTGAGTACCCCATAAAAAGGTGACCACCCCTGCACAGATCGCAGAAGCTCACCTTCAACCGTAGTCGTTGCGGGGTAGGGGTACCCCGCAACAACTGCGAGAGGTTTTCACTTTAGATCCCTGCCAGGTAAACTGTTATTCAAGGGTGGGGCTTCTCCGAATTTCCTGAAATAGCATTTTAGTAGTTTATCCTCCTCTTCCTTGGCCCGCCGTTCGTGCTCCAATCTTCTGAAATGATATTCGATCTTGAACTCTTCGTATGTTTTCTTGAAGGGATTGAGTTTCTTTACAAGCGCTAGTCGCTTCCCCGCCGAGTGAGGGTATTCTTTCCCATCCGCTGCACCACGAAAACGCTTCAAACGCTCTCTGACATTTCCGGAACTGCCTATCTGAAGGATACCTTCCTTATCTTTATCCAGAAAGCGGGGAATCTTAGGGGGCGATCCTTTTGAGTCAACCAAGCGGATACGATAAACGCCGGGTCCCTTGTGATCCGGGGTACATTGTATGTCTTTCCACGCTCGCTTGGTGGGCATGCTGTACCTATGTATGAGAAATTCCCCGTGAATCACTGCCTCTGTCGAGGGATTTCTATTTTAGGATCACGAATTTCCCCACCTGATTTTCTCCGCTATCCTTGTCTTCCACGCTGAAAAGATAGATTCCCGATACCACCGCCTGGCTGTTGCGGGAGACTAAGTTCCACCAGTGAGTGGTGGCCTCAAGGTCATAGGTGTCCATCTCGTGATCTATGGTTTGGACCAGATCCCCATCCAGGGTGTATATCCTGATGGTGCAACGGGGTGGCAGGTTCACAAACCTTATCCGCTTGCCGTAAATGCCTCCCGGCTCGTACTTGTTGTCAGCGTATTGCCCGTCGACGCGATAAGGGTTGGGATAAACCATTACCTTCAAACCCTTCGCCTTAATCTGATCCCAACTGTCCACCGGCCACACCTCGGTGGCGTTCACCAGCTTGGATGACTCCAGGGGTTGAAGATCGCTTTGAGGATGCCCCACGTCAAATGCCGTAACCGCATAATAAACCGACTGGGAGGCAAACTCCGTCTTTTCAAACTCATATTCCCAATATCGATTCGAGGTGTCCGTGACCCACCCCGAATCCACACTATCCCGATAAGCCGGATAGGAAATTATATCGTCAAATCCCAAATTCCAACCCTGGGCCTCAAAGTACAAAGAGTCGCGACTCTCCAGCTCGATGGAATCGTAAGCCACCGCATAGCCTAACTCCGCATCCACCGAGTCAGACAAACGAATGTAAAAAGACGGATACACGTCCCTGATCACAAAGGGCTCATCCTTGGTCCACTCCGTGGGATCCTCCCTAATCTTATGCTTCTCCTCGTAGCCCTTGCCATGCAACCACGATTTAAGCGAATCCAAGCTGACCGAGGCCGCCCTCCACTCCCAGGGTCGGCTGGCCTTGTCGCGGTTGAGCTTGTAAATCTTATAATCTATCTTATCATAGGAGCCCAAGAGAGCATAATCCTCCACCGCTCCGGTGCGACTCCGGTATATCTTGTAACCCTCAAAGTCCTTTCGATCGCTAAACGAATCCCGGGACAGCTCGGTGAGCTTCCCGTTCCACTTAACTTTCACTCTCCCCCTGCTGGTCTCAAACCACAGCGCCCCGGCGGCAGGAACGTCACCCGTGTCAGGACTGAAGGTGGGAGGAGGAGGAGGCGGAGGACCTTTGAAATCAGGTATGCCGTCTCCACAGGGAAAGTCGGGCAGGTCGGGATTATCATACACAAAAGCCGCCCACTTGGCGTTGGTCTCAAAATCGGCAAAGTTGAAACCAGCATAAACTTGATCCGGCGTGTCATGCTTAAGCCAATTCTCCGGATCCTGATGAAAGTCTGCTCCGGCAATATAACCGATGGTCACCACCAGCGACTCCCCCGGGGCAATCTGGTCAAAGGGACCAAAGGACATAAGATAGCGGGTATCGTATCCGTCCACTAAATCGCTGCACTCGGGGCTGGCTTCCAGCCAATCCGGATCCTCATCCGGCCGGGTGCAGGAGAATATCTGGTCGTAGTCAAACTCCTTATTAGACAGGACGAAGTATTTGGAGCAATCTCCTCCCGGGGTGCCCAGCACGCCGTCGGGGAAGGTGGTCTTTACCTCCGGGTAACAGATGTTGAAATCGAGCCAGTTATTAAGGTTTTCGCGTTTCCACGGGCTCCAATCCTTGGGATACCCTCCTTGATTGGAAATCCACCAGTTGAAGGCATAGTCGAGGGCTTTGGGTGATCTTACCACCCTGGCGCCGGTAACTGAGATTGGACTGACCGGTGTAAATATCTTCTCTCCGGCCAGACCATGCCCATCGTTGTCCGCAATCCAGGCTAAGTTCACCGTGTCGGAGCAATCCACCTCCGCTCCCGGGTCGCCCACCACCCGCCTGAAGCCGCAAATGTCGTCCTGAGCGCCATAGTTGCCGTATGGGTCTTCGTCCTTGTGCCCGCAGTCGGCATCGATGTAAAGTCCCATGTACACCTTCTCCAGTCTCTTCACCCCGATGTTTTTGACATACAGATCTATGAGCACGAAATCCTCGGCATATTCGTAGCTCCAGGAGTAGCTTTTTTGGGTGATCTGGAGGCCCAGGGGGAAATGCTTGCGCTTGTCATGATCATCCTTCTCCGGCTTCCCTGGAGAAAGCGGAATATCGGCCGAGGTGTCGGTGTAGACCGCTATGATATCCTGCTCCGAGACGGCATCGGTCGAATAGCAGGAGACGTTCGGTCGAGTACTCGCCTCCCGTATAGCGCCCTCTGGCCCGGCCTCGGGCCAAAACTCGTGAATCCAGAACCAGCCGTCGCATCCGACCGACACATAAGGGTAGTCGTCCACCATAGCCCCTATCCACAGACCACCCCAGAACAGGTAATCTATTCCTGAGCCGGGTGGATACTCCGCCGAAGGAGCCTGAACCTCTTCGTCCGGGTTGGGGTTAAAACACCCCCCTCTTGATTCCTTTAGATCGTAAAGGGAATGTCCCGGTGCGCTGCCAAAGAAACCCCAGTTGCTGACACACAGATGCAAGAGACCCACCCGATGAACCCTTGCCTGGGCGTTGGGTAAATCTGCAGCCAGTTTGTAAAGAGCCTTTCCCTGCTCCCCCTGTCCCTGATACTCCAGAACGTCTGCTCTGGCGCCTGCCGAGCCAAGACAGAAGAAAATAAGAACGGGCACGGCAAATGCCCAGCTTACAAGGCTCTTTTCCCTTTTGTTATTACGCTTGGCCATGAGCTTGCCTCCGTAAAGATGATTTTTTTAGAACTGGAATTGCATCTGGTCAAATCCCCCATTTTGATATTGAAGATAAGAAAAAGAAAGGGAACCATCAAGACTTTTTTGCCCCGGAGACCAAAAAAGCATGAGCAAGACCTCTTCTGAGTTCTTCTTTCCCAGAGCCTTCCTGGAGAAAACCGGTTAAGGCGCCGCTGAATGATTGCCCAGAAGGCTGGCTTATCGAGGATAAACCAGCCTTCTCCCTTCAGACTGCTATGTCTCCTGTACGTCGTCAAGCATGGTGTATGCAACAGTCGTGCCAATAATCACCCGGCACAAGATCAAATGTCCTCCTCGCAACTTGTTTTGCCACATAGAGTAATGGTCGGCGTCCCTGTCGCCTTCGTCTACGTCCGGAGCGAGTCAAGCTCGTTTCCGCAGAGTTTGGCGAGATAATCCGAGGCAATTGCTGCCGCGCAGGGTTCAACTCGTTGTTAGCCAGACCGGTGGAGGATTCGTCAGGATGTGCGACTCCTCGAAGAGAGAAGCGGGCGTCTGGCCGTCCTATCGAGGTGGCTCAGCGCAATGCGTGATCGTGTCAGCGAGGTGAATGTCCGTCCGGTCGGCAGTATGCTGCACTCAATTAAGAGAAGGCTGGCTCGTTAATGAGCCAGCCTTCCTGCCGCCATGCCCTGCCTCAAAAGGCCTTGGCAATGGTGTCTGCAGTCGCGCTATCGCGGATCTATTTCAGCAGCACCATGCTCTTCGTGTCGCTGAAGGCCTCAGCCTCCAACCTATAGAAGTAGATGCCGCTGGCGACCGCCTGTCCGTCTTCGTTCTTGCCATCCCACAGGACGGTCTGGTGCCCTGCAGCTTGGAACTCGTCCACCAAGACTCTGACCCTCTGCCCCCTGACGTTATAGACTGAGAGCTTCACCTGGCATTTCTCCGGCAGTGCGTAACTGATTTGGGTCTCCGGATTGAAGGGGTTGGGGTAGTTCTGAGCAAGAGAGAATTCGGCAGGACGGGATGATGGAGACGTTTCAAGCTTCTCGGTTACGTTTGGCTCGAACATATTCCCGTGTTCGTCCACGAGGATGACGTTGGAGATCTCCAGGCTGCTCAGGTCAGTACCTTTTACTCGCAAGGCCATGAGAGTGCCTTCGCCTGGCTGGATGGAGTGTTCCCCATAGATATCCACGATGCCGATCTTGAGAAGTTGATCCTTGGGACAGTAGTAGATTTGGAGACCCTCAGCCATGTCGGCTACATCTGCGCTCAAGACCTCGATCTTCTCATAATCATAGCTAATCTCCAGGTCAACTGCGGCGATTTCGGTGCTGAATTCACAGGTTATAGGCAATTCAACTATACCACCCGAAAGAGATGGCAGGTTGCCAAAGCCGACTCGGCCCAAACTCGCGCGTTCGCTGGCAGACCGGAAACTGCAAAATGTCTCTCCGTTCTTGCAGTCTTCGCAATGAGGCGCCGGGCCCCCCTTATATAGGTAGGACACGAGAAAGATAATGTCTCCAACATTGATTCTCCCATCGCAATTCACATCCCCAGAGCGATAAGGGGGGGCAGGTGCCGGCCCGTTTTCGTAAAGGTAGGCCAGAAGGTAGATGATATCTCCGACATTGACGACACTGTCGACGTTGACATCACCACATATGTAAGTGAAAAAGCCCCAAGTTTCAGTTGACCATCTTTCCGCGCCCCAATTGTCGTAAGCCCGGACCTTCCAGTAACAGTCAATCCGGTCGTCCAGAGACTCTGTGAGCTGGCTCATGCCCAGATCTTCGTAGACGGTAGTAGAATCAGGATCAAAACTCGGCAGAGTGCTAACATAGAGATCATATCGAACCTGATCCCCAAAGTCCGGATCGTACGGGGTTTGCCAATCGAGAGTAACCGGCGTAGACGCCGAATCCCCATCCAGAGGTGAAAGAAGCGAGAACGGCTGGGGTGGGTGGTTATCAGGAGCCTCGGTCAAATTCTTCAGCACCGAGACATCGTGGCCGTTGTAATTCCCGGTGACTATGTCCACGTCCGTGTCCCCATCCAAGTCCGCGCAGAAAAGCGACCAAGGTGAACTGCCAGCAGCATAGTGAAACTCAGAGTGAAAGCTCCCGCTCCCGTTGTTTTTTAATACGGCAATGTCCTCAGAACCACCGTCAAGAACCAAGTCGAAATCGCCATCGTTGTCTATATCTGCGCAAAAGACGGCAAAAGGACACTCAATCAAGTCGTAGACTATCGGACCCTGAAACCTGCCGTTACCGTCGTTCTTCAGTATGGACACATTGGAGCCCCACCCATTGGCCACAGCTATGTCCACAGCTGAATCCCCATCCAGATCAGCGCAGAAGAGAGAATGGGGCGTATAGTCCTCGCCCAGCGGATAATTGACGGGATCCTGAAAGGTCCCGTCCCCGTAGTTTCTGAAGATGGAGATGCACGCCGGATCTACAGCCACTGCCAAGTCTGTGTGACCGTCTCCGTCTAAATCGGCGCAGAAAACGGAAGTGGGCCACCCACCTGTCACGTAGTTGACCGTGTCCCGAAAGGTACCATCTCCGTTGTTCTTGAATATGGAAACGTTTCCACCGCCGTAGTTGGCTACAGCAAGATCCACGGCTGAGTCGCCGTCCAAATTCGCACAGAAGACAGACCAGGGACGAGAACAAGCATCATAGTCATCTCTCTCCAGAAACCGCCCCTCTCCGTCGTTCTTTAGTATGGAAATAGTGGGATCGTACTCACCACCTGCCACCGCCAAGTCCTTATCACCATCAGCATCAAGGTCCGCGGAGAAGATGGACATAGGAAACGCCCCGGTTGCGAAATCCTCTTTGGACAGAAACTCTCCGTAGCCATTGTTCTTCAATATGGAGACCGAGCCTATCCACCTCTCGTTTGTCACAGCCAAATCCAGAGCCGAGTCGCCGTCGAAATCGGCGGAGAAAACACAGGAGGCAAAAGAGCTTACAGAATAGTGAACCGGCAGGGCAAAGGGGATTGAATCGAGAGATTCGGGGCAGTGGAAAACCCACGTTTGAGTGGACCATCTTTCTGCGTTCCAGTTGTCGTAAGCTCTTACTTTCCAGTAATAGATCCCGAGGTTTAGGGTCTCCGTGAATTTGCTGATCCCGAGACTATCATGCACGGTCGTGGACTCGGGAGCAAACGCCGGGTCAGTGCTAACCCACAGATCATATCTGATCTGATCTCCGAAGTTGGGGTCGTAGGGAGTTTGCCAATCGAAAGCAACGGGTCCAGGCACCGAGTCACCGTCTGTAGGTGAGTGCAGCGAAAAAGGATATGGGGCCTCATTTACAGGGATTTGGGTTGTATCCTTCAAGATAGCAACACTGTCGCAGCCGCTGCTTGCGACCGCCAAGTCCAAATCTGAATCCCCATCCAAATCCGCACAGAACACAGAAGCAGGACCATCCCCTGCCGCATGGTTGAACGCCCGGCCAAAATTCCCGTTCCCATCGTTTTCTAAGACAAAAACATCGTCACTACCATGATTTGCCACTGCTAAGTCGTAATCTGAATCTCCATCCAAATCCGCACAGAAAACGGAGTAAGGGTCATCGCCTGCCCAAACGGTGGCCGCGCCCTGAAAAGTACCGTCGCCGTTGTTCTTCAGAATGGAGAGGTCGTCGCTAAGAGAATTTGCCACCGCCAAGTCCAAATCTGAATCACCGTCTAAATCCGTACAAAAAACAGACCAAGCACCATCTCCGACACGATAGTCGGCATCAATGCTAAACCCGCCGCCCCCGTTGTTTTTTAATATAGAAACAGTACTGGCGAAACCCGTATTTGCCACAGCCAAATCCAGATCAGCATCTGCGTCTAAATCAGCAGCAAAGACGGAAACAGGAGCATTCCCTGCCTCACAGGCAAGGGCATCCTCAAAAGTGCCATTTCCGTGGTTCTTCAAGATGGAGAGATTGCCACCTTCATTTGCCACGATTAAGTCTAAATCAGAATCCCCATCTATGTCCGCGCAGAAAACAGAACGAGGCCCCGATCCCACAGCATAATGGTCTATGGCTGGGAAACCCCCGTTCCCATCGTTCCTCAAGATGGAAACGCTGTTGGCACCCCCACTATTCACCACAGCTAAGTCCATATCTGAATCTCCATCTAGATCTGCACAAGACACGGAAATCGGGTTATTTCCTGTAATGTATTCAGCTTTGGTTTGAAAAGCTCCATTCCCGTTGTTCTCTAAAACGGAGACACCGTGGCTAAAATAATTCGCTATAGCCAAATCCAGATCACCATCCCCGTCCAGATCTCCGGGGAAAACAGAAATCGGATAATCTCCTGCTGCATACCTGTGAGCGTTCTCGAACCAGATAGGGGGTGACCAGCCCGCGTCGCTGACGGGGAAGTAAGGGGGATACCAGGGATACCACTTCAATCCGCTGTGTCCATTGGCTTCCCCCACGGCTGAGTCTACCACCTCCCACCCATCATTGTGTGCAGGTCCACCTGGTGCTTGATTCCCGACATTGGTTGGGTCAACCCCTGGTGGATACCACTCTAAATTGGTACAAAATGAATGAACATAGGGATACCCCCAAAGAATTTTCGCGGCGAGCCAACTCATCTCAGGATTAACATTATAGTCGTAATCCTCTACTCCTCTGATTATTACGACTCCATCATTGTCAGAGGTGTCATCGTCGATAATATGTCTGTATGGTATGAACCTACCCTCACCGTCCACATGTTCATCAATCTCTGGGATTATCCCGAACCAATCCATGGGAGAAACCGCATCCCATAAACCATAGATTGGATAACTTCCATGCGATCCATGTCCTTCTCCATGGCTTCCTAGATGGTCTTCCGCTCCATGTCCTCCTACAAAGACCACCGGATGCGCACCATCAATGACGTAGCAATCAAATTCAGCGGGGTTTTCCTCTTGAGTATCATAGGCAGTCCAGTAGTAATGGTGGAAAATGTAGATCACACGATCAATCTGGGCTACCGCAGGATCTTGTGAGGTAATCACTACGTTGATATGTTCCCAGTCACCCTCGTGGTCATTGACAAAGTCATTAAAAGGATAGAAAAACCAATACTGAATGATATACTCTCCGCCGTGCGTGAAGAGATGGGCATAGACAGTGTGATCGAAGCTGGAACCTCGGCTCACGTGCGCGTTCCCATCAGCATATGCATCATACCATCCAGGCGGTTGATCATAGTAAGCACCACTTATGCGTTCTAGACAGTGATACTCAGGACCAGGCCCCGCATAATCGAAATGGGGCAGTGGATGATAAACCCAGTAATCGCCACAAGGGGGCTCGGCCCACGCAACCCAGTTCAAATACATGTCCCAGGAATCCAGTGAGGAATAGTCCCCTTCTGCCCATACGGTAGGCAGCTCTCCATAGTATTCCCAGTCCAGATAACCGTAATTGGATGCCCAGATGACTTGATTTGCAATCTCAACTGGTTCCGGTGACACTCCTTGGTCACCAGAGTGGAGAATCAAACTTGGACAGAACTTTTCTGCCAGTTCTTGCTCATATTGATCCTCGAACCCATTACCATCTGAATCAGTCAGAGTAACCATTGAAGAAGGTTGAGCATTCGTCGTATCTCCTGAATCGCGGGTTTCACCTGGCAGGAATTCAGGCATGATTGAATCCGGATAAACTCGGAGTTTCGTCCCAATAGTGCTATCCACGAAGGTTCTTCCGTGGATAACCGGCTTACCCTGATAATCTGTGGTTTGAGGCATCTGTGGCCAAGCAAACGAGCCCAGGATAACCAAAACCGTCACCGCAACAACAATGCTTTTCATCTTTATCACCTCTTGTCATCGGTTAATGGGTCATAGTTTATTGTTCATAGCCAAAGCCTTAAGGCTCCCTCACGTCTTCCGCTCTCCGTTGGTGTTCTCACCAACGGAAAAGACGCGTTGTCCGCCGTGAGGACCAACAACAAGCTAAGAGCTCTACTAACTTTTGGGCAGGGGAAGGCTGGCTTAATGACAAGCCAGCCTTCTCAAGCAGCTATTTGGCCCCTAAACCGATTGAGGAACTACCGCACCGGCCTACTTGAAGAAGCGACATTCACAGACGCATCGCCACACCCAACCTTGATCATGGAAATACAACCAGCGACACACACGGGTACAGGGTGGTGGACACCCATACCAGGCTGGCGCGCGACTGGGCTTATCTGTCAGAATATCGGGTCTCAAACCCAGCGAGGTTGGGGCCTTATCTTTCTTCAAACAACCACAATCCGATGGGACAGTGCCCAGCTTTGCCATTGTGGGTCCCGGCGAGGGTTTCTCTCCAGCAAGAAGCTGACTTGGCAAAAGCAACACCAGAGCCAGAAAGACCCCCAAGATCAATTTCATGGTCATCTTTCTCACCTCCTCGTTTTCGTCCTCCAATGAACATTCGGGAGGAGCTAAAGGGTTCCTTTTGCTTCTGTCGTTGTAATACCTAAGCACCTAAACTTTGATGCCCTAATTCTGCAGCCAATTCATTGTGGAAGCAAAAAACATGCTCATTACTTAGGGCTTCGTGGAAACCAACAGAATGGAGGTGTAATCAGTTACATCACAACAAGAAGCTTGTCGGGAAAACGAAGTCTGCACTTGGCAAGGAGTCTGGGCAGCTATTCATTCAGGCGGGGATTCGTGAATTGTCGTGAGGGAAGACGTGGGAATTCGCGGGTACTGGTGAGCGTAGCTTCGTGTTCCGCGTGATGAGGGCCTTGCTCGGGGGAGACCGAGCCCGACGTGGGTGATCGGTTTCATCAGACCTCAGACACGTCCGGCTCTCCGGCACAGAACCACCGGTCATTCTCGAGATCTGGCGTTTGACGAGTCAGGTAAGGGTGGTAGAAGCAGGGCAGTGCGCGGGGATTCCCTGCTTCTTCATTTTGCTTCTGACGGTTCCTTCGGGGATACCGAGAATTCGTGCGGCCCGGGATTTGTTCCAGTTGGTTTCCGTCAAGGCTTCCACAATTCTCTCTTTCTCAAACCGGGCCAGTTGGTCAGGCAATGGTTCGTGCTCGACGTTTTGCACGTCGTCAGCCGGACGCAAGAATTTCTCCGGAAGAAACTCCCACGGTCCCTTGCCGTTCGCCTGAGCCAGAATCACCATTCGTTTTATGTCATTCTCCAACTCCCTGACGTTGCCAGGCCAATGGTATCTCAGAAACCGTCTGCCGGTCCCTCTTCTATTGAACTCCTTGATTTTCTTTTCGTCCAACCCATATTCTTTCAAGAAGTGTTTGATGAGAACGCGAATGTCCTCTTTTCGCTCCCGAAGCGGAGGTATCCTCATGCTGAAAGTATTCAGGCGGAAGTAGAGATCCTGGCGGAACTTTCCCTTCCTGACCGCTTCCTTCAAGTCCTCGATGCTGGAGCAGATGATTCTCACGTCTATCTTTCTGGGCTTGGTGTCACCCAGCCGGGTGATCTCTTTTTCTTCGATTGCTCTCAGCAGTTTCACCTGGGTGGAGACAGGAATCTCCTCCACCTGATCTAAATACAGGGTTCCACCTGCAGCCTCTTCGAAAAGCCCGGGTTGGTCCTTGTCTGCTCCGGTGTAGGCGCCCCTCTTGTGGCCGAAGAGTTCGTTTTCCAGAAGGCTTTCGGGAAGAGCAGCACAGTTAACAGCCACGAATCGTTTGTCTTTTCTTAAGCTGGAATAGTGAACCGCTTTGGCAACCAGATCCTTTCCGGCTCCGGTCTCACCTTCCACGAGGATGCTTATGTCGTAGTCCTTGATTTGCCTGAGTTTCTCGATGACGCCCATCATCTCATCGTTGTGAGTGATGACGCTGTCGAACGTGACCTTGCCATTCGACTTGG
>Ga0209986_10004817_pt1 | contig 11354 bp, 9 predicted proteins | sample BlataG_FD_183168 | JGI IMG/M metagenome (GOLD analysis project Ga0209986, IMG submission 183168) | Deep subsurface microbial communities from Black Sea to uncover new lineages of life (NeLLi) - Black_00105 metaG (SPAdes) (version 2) | ecosystem: Environmental > Aquatic > Marine > Oceanic >...
CGATTTGAATTTACTGCAGGTTATCAGTTAATCGACTTTGATCGAGAGGTCTTCACACGTGCTATTTCTCTGGACCATGGGTATGAACTTCTAAGAGAAAGAGAAAAATTGGATGCTCCATCCAGCCTTAACTTTGGCTTTGCTACTGCTGCCCTTGTTTATGACAGCTCCTTTTTTGGTGCTACGAGCCCTATCCTCGGCCAGAGCTACCGCTTTGAAGTCTCACCCCTAAAAGGTACTATTGATTTCTACACAGTCCTTGCTGACTATCGTCGTTATTTTATGCCTTTAAGACCCTTCACTCTTGCTTTTCGTTTCCTGCACTACGGACGTTATGGAAAGGATGCTGAAGACCCGCGTCTTTTTCCTCTTTTCCTTGGATACGAATCTCTTGTGCGCGGCTATAACACAGGTTCTTTTAGTGTAAGCGAAATCGTATCAGCGCAAGATCCTTTTAATTTCGATCAGTTATTCGGAAGTAAATTGATTGTAGCTAATATTGAGCTTCGCTTTCCGCTGTTTCAGGTACTCGGAATCGGAAGAGGGTATTATGGAATCTTTCCGGTTGACTTTATTACCTTCTTTGATGCAGGTGTAGCTTGGATCAATAACAATAAGGCCTGGTTTTTAGACGGAGAGCGCAGGCTTGTTCGAAGCACAGGAATTGGGCTTCGTGCAAACCTTTTTGGCATATTTATTTTAGGAGTTGACTATGTTTATCCCTTGGATAGACCAAAAAAGGACTGGTACTTGCAAATGACATTTACACCAGGCTTCTGATTAACCTTGTGCCTTCTGGTCTTATAGTATATAAATATCATATTAAAGAGAGTTATCTTATTAATAATTCAGGTTGATAAAAAGGTTGGAAGTCATGAAGAATAATCTGACAGCTAATAAAGTCATCATGTGTTTATTTACGGCTATTCTATTCTTTTCTTTTTTTTCGAATCCTGTGTTATCCCAGGAAAAAAGGGTTAGAGTCATCGCCGAAAAGGCCAATATTCATCTCAGGCCAGATAAAAGAAGTCTGGTCATTGAGACTGTGGATAAAGGAACAATCCTGACTCTTCGTCAAACAAGGCGGGTCAAAAAATTATGGGACTATGTTTATTTTACTTCTGAGAAAACAGGAATCTCAAAGTCAGGATATATACTTGATTCGTTAGTTGAAAAGCTTTTTGGAGGAATTAAAGCTGTCACTCTTGATGAAGGAAAGGACAAATCCATATTACATTTTAGACAGGCTTTTTGGGGAGTGAACAAAGAACATGTTCTCAAATTGGAGGGCAAGCCTTCCAGTCAAGAGTTTATGGATGGATTAGAAATTGTTGGATACCAACAGAAAGTAGCAGGAATGAAGTGTAAAATTGAGTATATTTTTAAAGAAGATAAGCTAATAAGAGCAAAATATGTCTTTCTGGAACAACGTAAGTATGATAATCAATATATCGCTGATTATAAAATAGTTAAAGATTTTATTACAAAAAACAGTGAACTGCCTTCAGTAGATAACATAAACTGGTTGAACTCTTTGTATAAAGAGGATTATTCCAAATGGGGGCTTGCCATTAGCTTAGGACATCTAGAGTACGTCTCCCTCTGGAGCATGCCGGAAACTGATATTATGCTTAAGCTTTATGGCGAAAACAATAAGATATTAATCGAAGTTGAATATTCTGGAATAAAATTTAAAGATGTTGAAAATGGGTAAAAAAGAAGGCCTATATAGGTTTCCCATATCCAAAATATTTTACCGCAGAATTTATGCGTTCAGAAATAAAAAGATTATTCCGATTTTATAGATTTTTAAAGTTCAGCTCCGTCCCAACAGTAAGTGCATATTTTTTCTTTTGGAAGGCCTATAGCTTGAACAAGGTCTTCCAGTCTCTGATATTTCAAAGTTGTCAATTTTAATCTTTTCTTTATTTGTGTTAGCATCGCTTCATATTTTGAAGAGCCTGCCGTAGAATATTCATCCAGGTTCTTATCATCTACTCCCTCTATTTCATAAATGGCTTTTCTTGCAGCAAGATCCAGTTCTGACCTTGACCTCGAGAAATTCAGAAACTTGCATCCACGTGTTAGCGGGGGACAAGCAGGACGCATATGGACTTCCAGAGCCCCGAAATCATAAAGTCTTTGGATTGTGTCCTTCAGCTGGGTTCCTCTGACGATTGAATCTTCGCAGAAGAGTATCCTTTTCCCTTCTATCAGTTCCCTTATAGGGATGAGTTTCATCTTTGCCACCAGATCTCTTACAGTCTGGTCCTGGGGCATAAAGCTCCGGGGCCAGGTTGGAGTATATTTTACAAAAGGTCTTTTAAAGGGTATGCCGGCCTCACCTGCATAACCTAAACCATGCCCGGTTCCTGAGTCAGGAATTCCTGATACCATATCTATTTTGATGTCATCATTTTTTGCCAGTTTTGCGCCGCATCTGTTTCGCACATTTTCGACATTGATTCCTTCGTAACTTGAGGCAGGATAGCCGTAATAAACCCATAAGAATCCGCATATCTGCATCTTATCTCCTGGGGGCTTCTTTGGCTCAATTCCTTCTTCTGTGATTAAGACAACTTCCCCGGGTCCGAGATATTTTTTTATCTCGAAATTGAGGTTGGGAAATGCGCATGTCTCCAGTGTTACGGCGAAGCTTCCGTTTTTTTCTCCGGTGACGACCGGAGTTCTCCCGAGCCTGTCTCTTGCTGCATATACTCCTTTATCGGTCAAGAGCAGCAAGGAGCATGACCCTTCAATCGACTCCATTACGTTTTTTATCCCGTCTTCAAAATTTGATTCCTTGTTAATCAGGGCAGCGACAAGCTCTGTTGGATTGATTTCTCCTCCTCTCATTTCAGAAAAATGGCTGGCCTTGTTGTCGAAAGCATTTTTGACAAGTTCTTCGGCGTTTTTTGCAACTCCAACAGTTACAATGGCATATTTTCCTAAATGAGAACGAATGAGCAAAGGTTGGTCATCATGGTCGCTGATTACGCCGATGCCTTTATTGCCATGCATCTTATGTAAATCATCTTCAAATTTTGACCTGAATTGAGCATTCTCGATATTGTGAATGTACCTGATAAATCCCTCTGGATTTATGACTGCAAGCCCTCCCCGTTTTGTTCCAAGATGGGAATGATAATCTGTACCGAAAAAAAGATCACTCACGCAGTCTTCTTTTGAGACAACTCCAAATAGTCCGCCCATTATAAGCTCCTTATTAAAAGGTTGTGTTTTACATAATTAACCTGGATTATTCATAAAAACTGCCGACACTATGAGTGAATAATCTATGTTAAAAGAAAGCTGAATATTTTTGGCGCCTGCCAGTTTTTCTCATATGGCCGGGAAGAAAAGAAATGTTGTTTAATCCAGCCATTTTTCATGAAAGTCTGTTTGGGCTTGTGAAAAGCCTGTGTTGCTAAGGATTTAAATATGACAAATTTTAGAACTCGATTCAAGAAAAAAAATAAAAAAAACGAATTTCTTATTCTTTTAAAAAATTATAGATATTAAATAAAATTTTTAGGGATTTCCAGTTCACAATCACGTATAATAGTAGCCCTGAAGATGCAGGAATAAGGCAAAATAGGCTTAAGTGGAACTGTTCTTAGGGAAAATAGATTTGACTTATATAGTGATAAAAAATTATCTTATTCTCTATACATAAATTGTTTTTGATGGTTTCAGATCTTTCCTTAAGAAATTTAAGAGAGCGAGGTCAAGATGGAAGATAGCAAGAAAGTTTTTTTTACAGGAACATTAGTTATTATTGTAGTGGCTGTAGTGGTTGTAGTCTATTATTTTTTCATTCGAGAGAATCCAGAAGAAGTCCTTCCTATTCAGGAAGTAGTGCAGGAGGAACCTGTCCAGGTTCCTGAAGAGGAACCTGTTGTTGAGGAAAAGGTTCCGGAGCCGGTTCATGTCGAACTTGATAAAAGTGATGAATTCGTTAGGGATTTGACAAAGGGGCTATCATCCCATAAAAGATATGCTGTCTGGCTGAAGAGAAAGGATTTGATCCGTAGATTTGCGGCTGCTGTTGATAATATAGCCAATGGTATGAGTCCTCGTCCTCAAATTGATTTTTTCACGCCCAAGGGTGATTTTAAGGTCGTGATGAAGGACGATCTTCATTTTGTGGACCCTGGAGGATATAGCCGATATAATTTGGCTACTAATGTTTTTGCCTCCCTGGATTCAGAAGGTTGTGCAAAGCTTTACTGGCAAATGAAGCCTCTTATTCAGGAAGCATACAGAGATCTGGGCTATCCTGGAAAAGATTTTGACATTACTCTGAGAGCAGCCATAGTAGAACTGCTTAATGTTCCTATTATCAAGGGAGAAGTACAGTTAGAAAAAAAAGTGATATCATATGCAATAGTGGATCCTGTGCTTGAAAGTCTGAGTGAAGCTCAGAAACATATCCTCCGCATGGGGCCAAATAATGTCCGCAAAATCCAGGGAAAACTGCGTGAGTTAGGAGCAGCTTTAGGAATTCCAGGAAACAAGTTCCCTCGATCGAGGTCCTACTCTCCAAAAAACAGAAGTTTCTAAATTTTTTCTTTTTTAGATTTTCCCAAATAAGGAAGATATGGTGTTTGGTGCTCTATTCATAAGTAAAGTTGAGCAGGCCGCAGACTTCTTGACAAACTTTTTCAGAAGAGAAGTATTCCATTAAACCTTTCCAAACTTTTTGCAGTTGAAGAAGACCTTGAAAAGGGTTTGCCATAGTAGAGGCTTTGGTATTAGCGAGATAAATATTGTTTATACACTCTGAAGCACCTTTCTTATCTCCTTGAGCAATGTAGTCCATAGCCAGCATAAGGTTGGAGCGGAAGATTCGATCCTCTAAATCGTCTTTCAGGAATTCTCCTGGATAATAGCCCAGGTCTTCTGCTGTAATCCTTGTCATATTTGGAGTTGGCTTTTGAGATTCCAGCTTACGCTTTTCGAACACAAAGCGATAAATATCCTCTCTTAGCTTCCTCCACTGGGGATGGGTTTTTGGAGGAGGCTTGTGTTTGATTGAGAGCTGATTGTCCAGAAAGAATTTATAGCCAAACATTCTGGCATTGATGAGAAAATCAATATCTTCACCTCGAGTAATAGAAGGATCAAAAGGAACATGAGTGAAAAGCTCACGATGGACAACCAGGTTTCCTCCAAAAGCAAATGGAGTTTCTTTAAGCCTTGGGCTTTTTCCGATGATCTCTTTAAATGTCCGATTCATACAGTCGATCTTATTCCAGTAAGTCATCCAAGAAGTTGTTTCTTTGTTGAGAAGGAAATCATTGTCAGGGTTGATGTAATAACCGGCTACAACAAGTACTTTGTCACCTTGAAAATTTTGCCCGATAAATTCAAGGGCCTTTTCCAAAAACATGGGATCCTCGAAGATTTCGTCGTCATCGATGAGCACCGCAAGTTCAGAGCCTAAAAGATGAGCTGAAAAGAGACACAAGTTTCGAATATTAGAATACCCGTTGAGCTGGAGAAGCGGGCTGAATTTATCGAGATTGTGATTAGCCAAATACTGATGAATCTTGGATAGCTGTGAGTAAGAGAAAAAAAATGTTCTCACTTCTGGAGATACTTCTTGAACGATCGAGGATACTTTAAGTTCGACATCTTCCTGGATATCCGGAGCTGTTGAAACACCAAGAATGACAAGATCAAAGTCTTTGTTTTTTAGAGTAGAGAGGCTCTTCAGTGCACGTCCCAGGGTTCCTTTCTCGTTGAGAGGAGTAGGATGGTCGTAGACAGTATCTGTTTCCTTCCACCCTTCAGTTTTTTTCCGTCCCCAATAGCTGGGAATAACCATTGTGATTTTCATTTTTTTCTCCTACTAATTTTGTGCTGAGGGTTTTTTAGCCATCATTTTTTCTAAAACTCCCTCCATAATCTCTACTCCTTTTTCCCAGGCATACTTTTCTTCTACAAGTTGGCGGGCACTATTCCTGATCTTCTGGTAAAGTCTGTTATCATTTATCAGGTCTAGAATACCTTGAGTGAATTCCTCCGTAGTATCTGCTCTGATGATGTTTTCCCTGTGAACAGCAGGAAATCCCTCTGCACCCAGGGATGTTGATATAATAGGGCGGCCAATAGCCATGGCTTCCAATATTTTGCCTCTGAATCCTCCTCCAAGCCTTACCGGACAGATGAAGATGCGGCATTTTTTCAGATAGGGACGTACATCAGCAACTCTGCCTGTGACAATTATGGATTTGTCTTGAGATAGGTTTTGTATTTCGGGCGGAGGAGCTTGGCCAACCACATAGAATTTGACCTCTGGAAGACGTGATTTTAGCTGGGGCCAGATTTCCTTGTGAAAATAAAGAACAGCATCCACATTGGGATAATGTAGGTAATTGCCTACAAAGACAAGGCTTTTTTCTTTGCCTTCAAGCTCAGAGAAAGAAAAATATTCTACGTCTACGCCATGAGGGACAACAGCTATATCCAATTCAGGACAGATTTCTAAAAGTTCTTCTTTACCCTGAGGAGTCAGGGTAAGTACTTTGTCGGCATTACTGTACATGTCGAATTCGTATTTTTTCAATCCTTTGAGATTTATGGCTTCTTTTAATTTCTCGGGTCCGAACTTATTATGGCGGAAAGCCTTAAGACGTGCTAGATAATAGCATTCATGTACAGAAAAAATTCGCCGTACAGCGGGGAGTAAAGGATTGTTGTGGATAAACTGGCCCATGACGGAATATTCAGCAATGACAAAATCATATCGGTCTTTCTGAACCATATCTGCAATAGTTGCTGCCATGTTTTGTGAGCCGTGAACTCTTAGGAAGTAATGAGGAACAGGTGCTGTAAAAAAATCCCATGTTGTTTTAAAAGTTGATCGTTTTGGAGGTATAGGGACAAGTTTTAGGTCATGACAGAAAGATTTGACAGAGGGGATGTATTTTTTCTCTTCCTCTCGGGAAAAAGCAGCCAGGGACACGAGATGATTTTTTTTTGAAAAATATTTTAAGCGGTTATAAATTATAATAGGCCCACCTATGACTTTAGAATGTGGAAATTCTTTGCATATAAAAAGAATCTTCATGATATATTTTTTATGATTTTATGCCCTAATACCATAAGATAAAATTTATTTTATAAAAAGCTTGATGAGAAGGAATCCGCCAAGAAGGAGGAGAAAAAAGAGAATGGCAAAGAGGTTGAAGTATTTATCTATGAAGCTCTTAATCCCGGGGCCGAATTTTCGAAACAAAGCAGCTACTGCAAAAAAGCGAAGGGAACGGCTTATTGTGGAAGCAAAAAGAAAAAGGAAAAAGTTTAGCTTAAAGACTCCAGAGGCAATTGTGAAGACTTTATAGGGGATAGGAGTGAAGCCAGCTACAAATACATACCAGAAACCGTATTTATTGAAATTAACCGTTACCTGTTCGAAAAGACTTTCTGTAAATCCTGGAATGTATCTGAAGAAAAAGGAATCCACAGATTGCCATAAGCCGAAGCCGATAAAATATCCGATCATACCACCTATTATTGAAGCTATGGATGCATATAAAGCAAAACGCCAGGATTTTTTAATGGCACCGAGACATAGAGCAATGAGGAGGGGATCGGGAGGAATGGGAAAAAAAGAACTCTCGGCTAGAGCAAGAAGGAAGAGAGCAAGCAGCCCGTAGGGAGTTTCAGCCCAGTGAAGGACCCAGTTATACAGTTTTCTAAGAAGCTTCATCTGTCATAGATTTAAGAATATTTTTAAATATTGGATGCTGTATTGCCTTGTAATCCGTCATGTCAGTATGAAGTGGAGTGATAGTCATATAGCCTTGCTCAGCAACTAATACATCGCTGTCTTTATCTCCCTTGGCTTTTGGATTTCCTGTTCCAATCCAGTAATAAGAATTTTTTCTGGGATCTATTTTTTCAATGATTTTCGGATTATATCTTTTCTGCCCGAGCTTGATAATTTTTATGCCTCGAAAAGGAGGAGGGGGGATATTGATATTTAGAGTCACACTTTCAGGGAGTTTGTCTTCCAGCAGCTTCCTGGCAATTGAATGAACAATCTTGGCAGAAAAATCATAATAATACTCGTGGTTTTCATCAGGAAGGAGTGAGACAGCTATGGATGGGATTTTGAGGAAAGTTCCCTGAATTGCTGCTGCGACAGTACCTGAATAGGAAATGTCCTGCTGGCCGAGATTAGGACCCCTGTTAAGGCCTGAAATAAGTAATGAGGGTTTTTTTGGTAGCAGTTTTTGCCGTGCGAGATAAACACAGTCTGCGGGAGTTCCGTCTACAGCGTAAACATTCGCTTTGATTTTATTGACTCTCAGGGGACGGTGCAGGGTAAGGGCGAGGGAAGTGGCACTTTTCTCTCTGTCCGGGGCGACTATATATATTTGACCCAAATCTTTGAGATATCGGAAGAGAGATTCTATTCCTTCCGAGAAAAAACCATCATCATTTGTAAGAAGAATTACATGATTCATGAGATTCCGTCTCTCGCTTAAAATTAGTTTAATAAAATTCGAGAATATATAAACATCAAATCCATCAGGTTACTTAGAGGAAGCATTTTAGCATTTGATGAAAGAGATTTGAACCTTTTTTCTTTTGCTAACTTACTAGCCTATATTTAACTGCTCTGCTCGTCAATTCCGGGATTGTTTTGGAGGCGATTCATTTAGTACTTCCTGAATTTTCACACAGCTATGAATGGTCGGGACGAGCGGATTTGAACCGCCGACCCCACGCACCCCAAGCGTGTGCGCTACCAGGCTGCGCCACGTCCCGACCAAGATAAAGATTATAACAAATAGGGAAAGATGTTTTTATATTTTTTTTGAGTCTTTTTCTAACGAAGAGGCAATTTCTTGAAGTTGGTCACGAATCTGATAGAGTACTTTTTTCAGGCGGTCTGGGTGGACCGGCGCCGAAGTTTTTATTCCGAATTCTTCTTCGATTTTTCTTTTTGCTCCGGCCAGAGTGAGGCTCTTTTTTTCCAGTAATTCCTTTAATCTGATGATAATGGCTAAGTCTTTTTTTCTGAATATTTTATCTCCGGAGCCAGTCTGTCCTGCATGAAGAAAGTAGAATTCCTTCTCCCAGGCTTCGATGGTTCCATGGTCAAGCTTAGCTAAACGGCTTATTTCCTCTAGCCTGTACACTAATTTTTCCGGAGTCTTCTCGCTTTTCATCTTGGTTTTTATTTTACATGAATTGGCCTGTCCAGAGAACCGGGCATGCCAACAAATTTGCTATTCTGTATTTGTATTCAATTCTGACAAGGTCAATCGTAACATTAACATGGAATACTTTATTCGTCAAGAATCCAATGGAGAAGTAAGCATCTATCTTTTTGTGATGGTTTAATATGGGTATTTGGGAATGTCTGAGCTCCGTTTAGATTTTTAACGCCATTTCTTCATCGATCTATTTAACACATAAACGAAGGGCAGTGGGTGAAAAAAACCGTTTGAAGGCTAAGCGGGTATGGTTCACAAAATAGGGACAATCCCTATAAATACAAAAGGGACAGTGCCTATTTTGTGAGAGCGAGGCCTGAAACCGAGCAGCCAGCTAACGGAGTATTTGAAAAATGGGATGAACAAGATATACAGAAAATTACTGACCTTTCAGCCCAACCAGCCTCTTCTTCGCATCGTCAATCTCAGCAATACCAGGGTCAGCGCTCATTTAGAGGTCAAGGAATTTTTCATAATTCTATTTTTCCCATTAACTTAAGTATTTTTATTTCTTGAAATGTTCTGATAGAAAAAGCCAAAGCCGCGGAAAAAGCCATATAACTCAAGCCAATGATGGGGTAACCGACCAGGCAAGAGATTAACAAAATAAAAAAATTTAAATCCCTATTTGCCAGCTCTACAATTTTAGATGATTTGCTACCTTTCCATTTTTTTGAGCTGTGAATTCTCTCGTTCATATATTCATAATAGAGTCCTTGTACGTAGTATCTTCCTAATATAAAGAAAGTGGATAATAATCCTAATAAAAAAATGAGATGGTTATGGATTGAAAAATAAATACCGAATGTTAAACCTATTACGACACTTAATTCGCATAATCTGTCAGACATAGAATCAGAAAATTTTCCGAAATAAGAACTTTTGAATTTAAGTCTTGATATTTTTCCATCGACTGCATCTAACATAGCTCCAAAGTAACATAATATTCCGCCAAGAATAAAATGCCTTAGTGAAAATAAAATGCCTGCAATAATAAAAAGCAATAAAAAAGTGAATGTTATCTGATTTGGTGTCAAGTTTGTTTTTGCCACTAATTTCGTAAGTGGTTTGGATATAGGAAAATTAAATAACTTCTTGAATAAGCCCGGATTTTTTATTCTTGCCCTCACAGCTTTTTTAAAAATGACTTTTTTAGCCTTCTTAAGATCATCAGGACCATCGATCTCTAAAAGTGTGTCATTTGAAATATTAAAAGAATTCACTTTATATCCTTTTTGTATCATCCACGTTATTGCATCTGGCCTGTCAAATTTATTATTTTTAATGCAATCTTCTACAGCGTCAATAAATACTGGCTCATTAACTGAAATTCCTGCAACTGTGGCATTGAATCCTTCCATGTTTTTCCTCATCCCAATATTTTTAACTATTCCGCTTTTTAAAACTTCAGCAACTACAGAATCTTCTTTTGAATTTCTAACGCCAATAACCATGTCTCCCTTTTTTTCTAACGCTGACTTCAAACTTTTTTCTTCTGGTATTGTATCGCCACACAAAAAAATAAACCTTCCTGTAATTATACTTTTTAATGTTGATAAAAAGTCTCTCATTTGTTCAACTTACTATTATCATTTAAAGATACTTTCTCGTGTTTGTTCATGGTTCAGTCTTGCTCATTTAATCATCTTTTTGGAACTATATATTTATAATCAATCCAAGAGGATCCTGATCCGAATTCCTCCTTGTAATTTTTACATGAAGGGCACAGTGAATATTTCGGATGTTGATCCCTTCTTGCTCTGAATTTTTTCTTACAGCGAAAGCAGATTGCTTGTTTTGTCATCTCCCGATTTCCTCCATTAGTGCCGCTTTAAAAGTAGATCTTTTTACACTCAAGCCATTCTATTTAGTACATATCGCTTGGTGGCGGATATTTAGGAGCTTTCTCTTCTTCAGGAATTTCAGATACCAATCCTTCTGTGTTGAGGAGTAAGCCAGCGATACTTGAGGCATTCTGAAGAGCGATTCGTACAACCTTAGTCGGATCAAGGACACCGGATTTGACTAAATCTTCATATTTTTCTGTCAGAGCATTGAATCCCATATCTTGGTCCATTTCTTTGACCTTCTCCACTACAATAGAGCCTTCATATCCGGCAT
>Ga0209986_10004819_pt1 | contig 11352 bp, 12 predicted proteins | sample BlataG_FD_183168 | JGI IMG/M metagenome (GOLD analysis project Ga0209986, IMG submission 183168) | Deep subsurface microbial communities from Black Sea to uncover new lineages of life (NeLLi) - Black_00105 metaG (SPAdes) (version 2) | ecosystem: Environmental > Aquatic > Marine > Oceanic >...
CTTTTCTGCAAATGAAAGTCATTGAGGATCTCGTGCAGATCTTTAAACCGTTCAGCGCACTCCGCACCGAGCGTCTTCGGTTCATTTGATTTGGCCGGGACATCAAAAAATTCGTTGATAAAATCTTTGACTTTGCGTATTTGAGAAGGTGCGTACACGGTCTGCGGCTCGAGCAGCACGTTGCCGTGCCGCTGGGTTTTCTTGATCGACTCGGTGAGCTTGCCGCCCTCAAGCGACTCGCTGTCGGAAGTGGCATCGACTTTGTGTCGGCCGCACAATTTTGCCAGCACACACTGGATTGCCGCCAGGGGCCAACCGTAGGGACGCTGCTCAAAGGCTTCGACCAGCGTCTTGATCGACGTGGCCATACCCTTGGACTTGTTCCGCTGAATGTGGTTGAGCATCTCCGATTCTGCCTCGCTCAATTCCATTCCACCAAAGAGGTCGGTGTCGTTGCCCTGCACAAAGCTCTCGATCTGTGTGTCGGAGTAGCTGACCCCGCGGAGCATCTTTAAATTGGTGTAGACGTGGGTCACAAGATTTTCAAAACCCTCGTTGATTCTGGCCTGCGGGTCTTTGCTGCCCGACTCAACCTCCTGATTTGCCACAAACAGATCGGCCTCAACAAGCAATTCGCGTGCCTGATCCACGAGGTTGGCGTGCCGCTCCTTATTGGCGTGCGCTTTGTCGCCCAGGATACGTTTGACCGAGTCTTTCTGCGTCACCGAAACATTTTGGCTAATATATTTTGCCGTCTGCAGATAACGGGCGAGGTCCTGGATCAAGCGATCCTTGGCCGGCAGCACCACAAGCAATTCAAAGCGGCCCATCGCCTGCATCTTTACACTATCCAAATTCTCGTACTCATTATGGAACGGCGTGATCACATGGATAGCAAGTTCCCGCTCGCGGCCAAAAATGCGATCATCTAATTTGCGGCTGAAGCTATAGTCGTGCTTGATCGCGTCGTAGCGGATTTTATTACTTTTGATCACCTGATCAAAAATAATTTTGTTCAGTTCATCTGCAATATCCTGATTGTCGACATCGACGCTGCGTATGGCCTGCTCGACCTGCTTCTCGTCATCGGTCAAAAACTCATAGAGTTCGCCATGCCGCTGGATATAGATTTCGCGTTCGAGCAGATTCAGTGCGGTTTCTAAGTCGCGATCGAGCGCTGGCAAATCGCATTCGAAATGCGGCTGCATCAGCACCCGGATATTGCGGAGTGTTGGCTTAAATTCTTCGACATACTTGACCAGGAAAAGTGCCTTGAGGACCTGAACCGCAAAGGGGTTGTCTAAATTTTTCGCAGCCGTAAGGATCGAAGATTGAATTTCGCTTTTCAGTGCCGCCTGAATGCCGGCAAACATCAGGTCAAAACTCGCCAGCTCACCCAACTCTTTGCCAGCCAATTGCTCGGCCACGTCTTGAAACACGGCGAGCATCGAGCGGGCACCGACCGAGCTGTGCTTGCCCTCAAAGGAATTATGACGGGAAAGATGTCGAATCGCGAGCTGGAACAACTCAAACTGATAGGGGATAAAGGGATAACAATTTACAAAATGCGCCTGGTCGCGAAAATTGCGATACGTTTGCCCGTCAGTAAAATCAAACAGGGTGGCCAGATTATTCTGCTCCTGTTCATAAAGGGCAGCAATTTTAGGTGTGCTCGCTTCGTTCTTCTCCAGCAGTCGTCGCTCGATCACCTCGGCCACATCTTGACTGGTGAGCTTCATCGGAATGGCAAACCGGGCTTTGATTCTTGAAAAGTCGTTGCTCTGCTGCTTGCTCATCTCACCCACGATGGTGTCCATGTCTTCCTGCGCCGTGACAATCACCCACGCACGGCCTTTGCAGCGGGTTGCCAGGCTCTCAGCTACCGATTGCAAATTGGTCATCAGTTTTGTGTTTTCGGCGATGTATTGGCCCACCTCGTCGACAAAGAAGTTAAGACGAAACTTTTTATCGCTTTGACGATCGATGTAATTGCCGACCATATCGGCAAAGTCTTCAATCGACAGCTTGTAATCGGCCTTGTAGCGGTCGATCACTTTCTCCTGCTTGGTGCCGGTCGCCGCCTCGTAGGCGACGTCGATGATCGGGTGCATGCGGATCACACGATCGCGGGCCCACTCCCAACCTTGGGGTTCTTGCTCTGCAAACGCCTGCTTGAATTTTTCGAACAGGCTATCTTCGTCGAGCTTGCGTTCGAACTCGGCGATGTAGCCGTGTTTCGCACAGTAGCCACATGCCTCGTTAAACACCTTGACAAAGACTTTGAGCAGCGCATCGGCTTGACTCTTGTCGATCACGTCGGCCTTCTGGTCGATATTGAAAAGGATGCTTTGCGAGGGGATAGCGACGGCTTTCTTCATGGACCCCTTGAGCATCGCGTTATCGCCACACTTTTGCTCGAATGCGTCGGCAACGCTTCCTCCGTCGATCTTGCGATTTTCTAGCAGTAGCGAGAGCATCTTGAGCAGGTGCGACTTACCGCAACCGAAGAATCCTGAGATCCAAACCCCGTTGGCACCCTCGTAGTTGTTGTAGGACTCAAGAAAACTTTCGAGGCGGCGCTCGATTTCATTGGTCAGCACATACTCATCGATCTCAACCCGCAAGCCCGATTCATCGTCTGCTTTGATCACCCCTTCGATGGTTCGATCGATCGGTTTGGCAAAAATAGTTTTCAACTGCATCGCTAACTCTCCTGCTACGGTTCGCAGCTATAGATATTGAATGCTCGGTAATATTTGTCGTCGTGCAATTTGCCAAAGAGCTCGAGCGAGGCGCCCCGCTCGGCCGTATGCACATATTCCCCCGGAAAGAAAAGTACCGTGGGATGCTCTTTGGCAAATCGTTGAAGGTTGTTCAGCACATTGTGCGAACGGATGTAAGGAAACACTTCACCCACGCCACTGAGGAAAAGGATATCGAATGAGGCCGCCTGCATCCGAGCGTTGATTTCGGGGGTCACAACATTCTCGACATCGAGAATTGACTGCAGGTCATCTTTTAGGTCGGCTTTGTCGCGTTCTGTCTCGTGCTCGATGTAGTACTCCCAGTCGCCCTCGCGACGCATGATGTCGCAAACGATGTCATACAGACCAAGCTTCAAGACTTGGATACTATGTTTTGCCAGCTGCCTCGAAAGTTGCTGCTGCAATTGCTCCATCATGCTGGCATCCTCGGAGGGATACGGGCAGATATAGAAGGGAACTTCATTTCCGAGACCCTGCATTTTCAGAAAAGGCTCGCTTTTCATCAGGTTGAACAGGTGTTCGAATCGCTCGTGTTCTTTGGCTTGGTGAAGGTGTGTGGGCATTAGTCGTTGCCTCCAAGGTCTGCCGGAGCGGCAGGGTAAATGAGCAGATGATCGGCCGAGTCTTCCCGAATCGCTGCGATGAGTTCCCGAGAGAGCAGGGCGGGCTGTAAAATATTTTCGGGCGTGACGAAATCGGCCTCGCGGAGCATGCGTTGCGTCACGGTTCGAATTTTTTCACGCGTGCTGTCGGTGATTTCTTCCAGCTCTTCCTGCCACACGGTGGCGATCTCCATATAGCGTTCGATGTCGGCCGGCAGCAGTGAGTAATCCATCTCTAAAAACTTGGTTCTGAGAATCTTCTCTCCAAAGTCGTGAAGGAACTGGTGTCTTTTGCAAACCGCAAGCCAAAGCACGTAGAGCTGATCGGCACGACCGCCGCGACAGAGGATGCGAAGCTGTGCATCAGTAAGTAGTCGGAGTCGGCTGCAGATCTCACGGATTTTATTTTTTTCAGTGCTTGTGGTCCGTGACTGCAACATGCGATGTTTCAAAGCATTTTCAGCCACAGTCTTCCAATCGCGCGTGCGGCCATATTCTTCGGCCAACCGCACCGACTCGGAATAGAGCAGGCCACCGGCGGTGAACGACAAGTTGTATTTTTTGGTTGTCAATGCATTACCTGTATTTTTTGCACCTACTTGGGCCTACGCAGCTTGTGGGTTGTGACGCTCAATGGCTTTTCAATCTGGCGGAGAAGTTTTTCAACCTCTGCGCGCTTAAAGAGCCGGTAGTTATTAACCGGGTGTCGATGCTCAGGCAGCTTGCCCGAGTCCGCCCAGGTCCGCACGGTATTGGGCGAGACCCCAAGTATCCGAGCTACTTCTTTGACGAGCAAAAAATTCTGCATCGTCTTCATGATATGCCCCCACTTGGCAAAACAGCCGTGTCGAAGAGTGAACCCAACATTACCAAGGGATATAAACGCTCACAAGATGCACAATCCGTCGCAGGATGGCTCGAATAGCTAAAAAAACGGCAGAAACACGTCATATTAAATTGAGCACGATCATAACTATTACGAGATGATCTGCTCGCCCCAATTTTTTGATTGGGGCTTCTTTTTGCGCAGTCCGCTCGGCTGCCGCGTTTTCACTAGACCACTTCGATGGTCACAACCCCAGGAGATTTTCCATGTCTGTTTTTCCGTACCGACTAATCAATCCAGAAGACATTGACCGCATCACCAATGTCATCACCGGCCACGAGGTCTTGGACCTCACAGCCATCAACCGTAGCCTCGCCACGTTCGGCGAAGCAATTTAAGGAGCAAAACTATGAATCTACTACTTCACTGTGGATCTCGCCGTGTCGAGCGGGAGCAACTCGAATCCTCCCCGACGCCCGCTCGCACACGATCCTGGGTTCCAATCCCGCATCACCATCTACTTGCGCAAATCGAAGCCAAGCTCGCTGAGAACCAGCTTCGGGTCGTCAATCAGGCCCATGCTCTTTGGGGCAACGGCCGACGATACTTCGGACTGCTCGAAGTCCAGAACGGTTCGGTGAATACCGAAACGGCGATGGTCGTCGGCATCCGCAATTCACACGACCGAAGTTTGCCTGCCGGTATCGCCTTGGGATCAGGCGTTTTTGTTTGTGATAATTTGTGTTTTTTCGGCGACATCACATTGGCTCGGCGGCACACGACACACATCAGGCGTGATCTTCCTGTGCTGATTGGCAATGCGGTAGTCGAGCTCAGTGCTCTGCGTCAAACGCAGTCGCGACGAATCGCCAGCTATAAGACGAGTTTTCTTCCGGATCGTGATGCCAACGATCTGATCGTCCGAGCGATCGATGCCAAAGTTATCACGCCCCGATTGCTGCCGGGCGTGGTGGAGGAATGGCGTCGGCCCCGACATCGTGAATTCCGTATCGGTGGTCGCAGCGTCTGGCGACTGCAGAACGCCTTCACCGAAAACCTGAAAGGCAATCTTACTGCGCTGCCGCAGCGATCGGCGGCACTGCACCGGCTATTGGATGCCGAGTGCCATTTCAATCAACCACAGAACTTGAATTAAGGAGGCATACCCATGTTGAAAATCAACATCGGACACAACCGTAAAATCGGTGAACCGAATTACGGTTCCCGTGGCGCGAGCGTGCATTTTGAGGTGGAGGTCGATCATGGTCTCGTCGAACAACCACAGGCACTGCGTCAAAAAATTCGCGAGCTGTTCGTCCAGGCCCAAGCGGCAGTCCGTGAAGAGTTGCATGGCCCGGAAACCAACGGGACTCAGCGACCGGCTACCAATGGCCATCAGCAACCGGCTACCAATGGCCATCAGCGACCGCAGCGGATGGCAACCAGCAGTCAGGTCCGGGCGATCCATGCGATTGCGAATCGTCAACGAACGAACCTGAGTGAGTTGCTTCAGGAACTCGGCATCGGTCGATTGGAAGAATTATCAATCGGTTCGGCGAGTGAGCTGATTGATCGCCTCAAAAGCACCCAGAGTGTCGGCGGTGACGCATGTTAAAAGCACTCAAGCGCGATTACGTGAGCCATTCGGCCATTTCAACTTATCAGCAGTGTCCGCTGCGATATTACTTTCGTTACGTGGCCAACCTTCCTGAGGAGCTGACTTCGTCCGCACTGGTCTTTGGCAGTGGCATTCACCGGGCAGCCGAGCTTCATTTTGAGGCATTACTCGCAGGCAATGATGCCCCATCGCTCGACGAGCTGATGGAGGTTTATCAGAGCATCTGGGATCAGCGACAGGATGAGCCGATCCGGTTTGGAAAAAACGAGACGCAGCAGTCGCTTCATGAACTTGCAAAGCGAATGCTCACCACATTCCAGGCGAGTGAACTGGCAAAACCCACCGGTGAGATCCTGGGTATCGAGGAGGAGCTGCGTGGCCCGGTCATCGAGGGCTGCCCGGATTTACTTGCCCGTGTGGACCTGATTCTGGCAACTCAGGACGAACTGCAGGTTATCGATTTGAAAACCAGTCGCAGTCGCTGGAAGAGCGGCCAGGCCGAGAACCAGGCTGAGCAACTGTTACTTTACAGTGAATTGGCGAAGGAGATGGCCTCGGGAAAAAAGCTGCGTCTGCGATTTGCAGTCATCTCCAAAACTAAAACACCCACGCTGGAAATGCATGACGTTTCGATTCATCCAGATCGCGTCGAGCGAACCAAACGAGTCGTACAGCGCGTCTGGAAATCTATCCAGCAAGGGTCATTTTATCCAAGCCCGTCGCCGATGGCGTGTCCTAGCTGTGCGTATCAGCAGGCGTGTCGCGACTGGCAGGGATAGGAAGGAGAGTTTATGGAAGTTTTACTACTCGCGGTCGTTGCGGCCGGTTGTTACGCCGTGGCAAAAAGTTACGGAACTGGCAAGCGCGCCGGGTCGCGAGGTGGTTACGCCGCTGGTCGCCGCCGAGCGAAGCGCCGATGAGCGGGGGCGGGGTTGGCTTTTGGCCGCCCCGCTTTTTTTTAGCTATTGGGGGCGGTGATACACAGCAGCAGAGAGAAAGACTGGGGGAGTAACCTCAAGCACTTACGCAGAGAGACGCAGAGAAAAGAAAAAACCAGTGCCGAAGAGAGGACTCGAACCTCCACGGGCTAATGCCCACTAGGTCCTGAAACTCGCCTCACGGCTTTTCAACCAACGCAACTGCGTGGTTTTTCGATAAAAGTCGAAAGCTCACCCCACCAAAAACAACACTCACTACACCTCATTTGAGTAGTGAGTGAGTAGTCGGTCAAGAGAGGAGGATTGCGAAATTTTTTGATCACCATCTATTCCGCTGATGGGCTAAAAATCATTTTTGTAAAATCAATATCCGAAATTAACTCTATGTCGCAACCACTTTCAGTTAACTCTTTAAATCTGGTAATCTTTTTGTATTCTTTACCGGGTTTTTGTATACCTGCCACTACATAATCAGTTTTTTTTGAAACAGATGATTTTGGGTACCCACCAACTTGCTCTGTCGCTTTCTCGGCTTCCTTTCTAGTGAAACGGGTCAACTCGCCCGTGAAAACTACATTCTTCCCATAAAGTGGGTGGCAAGAAATATCGTAGTCTTCTGGAATTTCAATCTCAAATTCATCAACTCCGCCTCTTCTCTTTGGAGCAGATGATGGAACCCATTTATCACACGAGGTAATTCTACCAAGTGAGACGCCGGTTTCTCGTGAAAGTTTGTCAACAGAGCTTACTTGCAAACACTTTGCCGCCAGGAGCAAAACCTCTGCTGCAGCATTTGCATCGCTTAATGCGTCGTGGTGTTTTAATTCTATCCCATGATAGTCAGCAAGAGTTGGCAATCTATGCGAATTCAATTCCGGCCACGCGATACGGGAAACATTACAGCTACATATGTAAGCAATCTCTGGCGGCACAATCGCCGCATCGTGCATGCAATAACGCAACACACTCATATCAAAGGAGGCGTTGTGGGCGACGAGAACGCTATGCTCAAAAAAGGGCAAAAGTCGCGACCACAAATCCCCAAAAATGGGTGAATTTGACACGACCTCTGGGGTAATACCATGAATGCCGACGTTTATTTTTTCGAATCGCATATCGAGTGGCTTGATGAAAAAATGTTGCCTATTAACTATCTCACTGCCCTCTACCACGACTATCCCGACTGAGCAGGCACTACCCATCTTTTCATTGGCAGTTTCAAAATCAATTGCAACAAAATCCATCTGAATAAACTCGCTATTCAAAATGCAAAAGCATACCGTGCGGATATTTCTCTAATCAGCTAATCCTTGAATCAAGCCATATCGTACTTAGTCGAATCGGGAGTCAGCACCACGGTCTGGCCAGTCTTTGAACATATCCTTGTATGTTCTTGAGATCGATCGATGTTAAGATCCTCTCCTCCTATGCCCTGCAATTCAGCAAGGTAATACAAGCTCCCATATTTTACCTTGGCTTTTAGCTTGTTGATTACGCCACCTTTCCAATCGAGAGGCGGTAACTCCCCTGCCTTAACTTTCTCGCGAAGTTCTGGTTCTTTATCTCCTCGCGTTATTCCCGTCTCCCAACATTGAATAAGCCCGTGATCCTCGCCCCGCCACCGCTCTTCCCAAGAGAGGTTAGTCCGTATTGGTTCGTCGACAGCACGATAGACTTCGTTTTCCATTTGCATAAACCCCCAAATTACCGAGCTTAGATTACATGTAATATTTAACACTGCGAAACAGAAGAGAGAAAGACTGGGGGTTAACCTTAATTACCTGCCCGCAACTGCTTTAGAAGCTCAGTCGCACGCTCTGGGTTGTTGTTTCGAGCGATGATAGTAAAGCCCGCGGCTTCAATCTGTCGCCTCACGCCAGAGGAAAAGATCGTGGTAGGCCTTCGGTTGATTTTAAGGACGTTGTAATTTAATTAATTCAGTCTCGCTGCAAAATTTACACAAAATTCAATCACGGGTCGGTTGTCGCACAATTTTTGCGAAGTCAAACAAAGTCTATTTTCTATTTCTTTTTGCGCACTCCCACGCGACACGGGATTCATAAGAAGCGATACCAAAAAGTCGGACAACGTTACTAGCTCTTGTTGAGACAAGTCGGGAAGAGTGAACGCCAATGTTTCAACTAAGCACGCTTTAGCAATAGTAGATTGCAAATTTTGTCCATTAATCATTCTGCAGGCAACTTGCGTTTTTTGGTTACTGGGTGAGTTTGTTATCTGACCACAGTGCTGCTGACGTACATGGAGTGGAATATGCGAATAAGGGACCGGTTCTAGCTTCCCTTTTATCTTGCCTTTCCAGCGGACTTTGCCGTCTGGGGTCTCAAACCACTGCGGCCACGTGGCAGTAACATTTCCGTCTGAGTCGATAGTAAGCACCGCATTTTTGCTCCATAATTTACCCCCCTTTTTTGGGTCACTAAATTTAACCTGCCATTGGCGTGACACTAAGCTTTTATTTTTTCGTTCAAAACTTCCCTGGGCAATTGAGAACGTCGGGCTATCGATCATGGTAGCCGCAACTTTTCCAACAGCAGATTCATTAATTACGTAAACTGTGCCAGAATCGCTCCGGTAAATACCATTGATTGGCATAATCTTAAATCCCCATAATCTCCTTGCGTACTTTTGATCTCGGGGGACAAGGTCAACAAATCGAACGACCCTACCATCGTTGAAATGTATTCGTCCTAATTTAACCTCTTCAACAGTAGAGTGATCAAATTCGTTGCCCTTGGCATCTTTCCACGGAGGTCTTGCCTGGACGACGCCACAAAAGACGAAAACGATGTTTGCCCAGATTACGACGCGCATTTTCATAGAATTGCCCTCAGTGTTTTTGACCCTTCCAGCATACGGGGCGAAAACAGGGCGTGCCAGACCTTAGAAAGCCGCTACGGGTTTGGCGATTGATTTATCGCCACAGAGCAGCGAAGGAAAAGGACTACAACCTTTACGAGACGTCGCTTTACTGCGACCTGCGGTAGCAGCCGAGTGCGATCCGCTTCTCGAGCCTCGCGTCGTAACTCGTTATAATCCGGTGAAAATTGCAAATGACATCAACCTTTTGATAGCAAAACACTCAAAAAATCCGCTTTGACCACCTGTCGCTGCAACCAGGTTTTCAGTCCAGAAATCGGGTGATAGCGCTGCATACTTTTCAGTGACAGTTGGTCAGCTATCAGACGTTCAATTGACCGCCACATTAGGTGGAGATATTCGCTCCTGTTTAGCCTGAAACATGTACCCTAGATGCTCGCATTGGTCGCCTAAATAAGTCGACCGTTCAATAAGGTGCTTTAGCGGTCGGCAAATATAATTGTTGACAATTAAAAGATCGACTGAAGGTGGTGAAATTGAGTTATTGAAAACTCAAACGTGTCCACTGTGTTTATTGATTCTCGTCGACCTGACACACTTGTGTGAACGGTAGTCATACTTAGTCAAATATTAGTCCTAAAAAAAACAGCGATGCGGCGAGAGCCGCTATCGTTTAAAAGTGTAGTATCTGAATAGTGTTTGTTAAGTCTTTGTTAATGGATTGACGAATTTGATTACTTGTACTGACGATATTGATTACTCGTAGTGACGATATTGATCTGTTGAACTGCATCGCGAGGGAAATATAGGAAAGATTCGATTAGTGGCCTGAAAGCGACTGCCGAGGACATAGCGAGTACAAATACCCTTGAGGCCTCAAACTTGCTTTTCAGGTCCTTGCTCGAGCTGAAACGCTTCCAAGGCACTCTCATCCCACTTCTGGCGAAACACGTCGAGATCGAACCTGATGTGGGTTGTCGGTAGGCAATTAAATCGAAAGGCCTTTTTTACGATGAGGCCCAGACAGGCTAGGCGGTCGATTGCAGATCGTACGGACCTCTCGGCAAGGCCGGTCTGCTGAGCCAGTTCGGCGTGAGTCGTAGCAAGCCACCAATCTCCTTTTTTTAGGACGCCAAGACGAGACTTGCCCCTGCCGCCGTCACCGAGCCAGTAACAAATTTGAGCCAACGTGATCGCTGCCTCTGTCGATGGTGTCATACGCACTAGGTTCCCGTACACCGTCACCCCCTGTCTCGGAACAGTTAATTCATAAAATTTCGGTTGAAACCTTATATGGAGCATCCGGACACCTTCTCGGATCCATACCACCTTTTCGATCCAACCGGACGATGTAAGACGCCTCATAGCACGGTGCACCTGCTGGAGACTCAGTCCAGTATCCAATGCATGCTGTCTGGCAGTCTTCGGCAACCAGTGATCGCCATCTTTCTCGACGCAGTGAGTACGAGGCTTTCCTTTATTCATCCCATGTGCTGCTTTAGAGATCCAATACTTAATATTTGCGAGAATTAAAGCATCTGCAACATTTTCTGTGCGTCGGACAAAATCTGCAAAAACGAAAGTCCGTGGTTCGTCATCGGTATGCAGATAATCAAGCGGTGACAAATTCCTCGGTCGATTCGGTGTTCGTCGTCGAGGCCTACTCGATTGAAGGCTCCATGCTGTTTCACCCGTATTATGTGACGGCTGCTGCGAGGTTCTGCTTTGCAAGACAGGAGCATTTTCGTCAATTCGCGTCATCACT
>Ga0209986_10004820_pt1 | contig 11350 bp, 9 predicted proteins | sample BlataG_FD_183168 | JGI IMG/M metagenome (GOLD analysis project Ga0209986, IMG submission 183168) | Deep subsurface microbial communities from Black Sea to uncover new lineages of life (NeLLi) - Black_00105 metaG (SPAdes) (version 2) | ecosystem: Environmental > Aquatic > Marine > Oceanic >...
ATAATGAAATTCATGATACTATACTTGCTGATGGAACTTCACTTGGGATTCATGAATCTCAATCAAGATTATGGGAGAATATGGTGGGACGCAGCCGTGAATTTTGGAGGTATTGGTATCCAATTTTGCAAAAATATTTTCCGGAAAATCTTAAGAAATTTCCTGAAGAAGAATTTTACCACTCGATTAATTCAGTTCAACCCTCATTAATTAGAGTTGAAGCTGATGAGGTAACCTATTCCTTACATATAATTCTTCGTTATGAAATAGAAAAAGAGCTAATAGAAGAAAGTATTATGGTTTCGGAATTGCCACAATTATGGAATCAAAAAATGGAGGAGTTATTAGGTATAATACCCCCTGACGATGCAAAAGGGGTTTTGCAGGATGTTCATTGGTCAGGAGGAGGTTTTGGCTACTTTCCTACGTATGCTTTAGGAAATCTCTATGGTGCCCAAATCTATTCAAAAGCATTAGAAAAACATCCAATTCTTCCTGAAGAATTTGAAAAAGGAGAATTTTCAACATTGCTTTCTTATTTACGAGAAAATATTCATCAATATGGAAAGATTTATGAGCCACGTGATTTATTAAAGAAAGTAACTGGAGAACATTTAAACTCCAAATATTTCATAGAATATTTAGAGAAAAAATTTTATCCAATTTATAAAATCTAATTTTTTCTTTATTTTTCATAAAAAATAGAAATTAATAGTAAATTTAAAATTCCTTTAGACTATCTCTCTTTTTCATATGTTTAATTGCTTGAATTGAATAAATTATACTTGTAATAATTGCATGGATACAAATTGAAAATACTATATATTCAAAATGACCTAGAATTCCAAAAATTAAGATATGTAGAGTATAAATATTTCTCCTTCCATCAAATCTTCGAAATAATTGATCAAATCTACTACTATCTGCCAAAGTTATCTTCATTACTTCTTTATATTGCATTGAACAATGACGATTAAATGAATCTGCAAGTAACATTACTATTAATATAATAATAACATAAAATTGATTTATAATAAAGTAAGAGCCAAGACCTATTCCCACATATATTGCTTGTTCGTACAATTGATCAAATGAATGTTCAATATGTCCAACAAAACTCTCTTTATTTTTTAAACGAGCAAGTTTACCATCTACGCCATCAAAAATATTTATAAATATCATTAAAATAAGTCCAATCCACCAGTTTTGTGTTAAAAACAAAAATAAGGTTATATATCCTAAACAATTTACGAAATATGTTATATGATTAGCGGTAATCTTGGATTCAGCAAATAAATAAACAAAAAGATTTTCGAAATATCTATTGAAGTACCAGGCAACTAAATCTAATGTGCCTTTTTGAGTTCTTTTAACAAGTAGCTTTTTAGCGGACTTAAAATCTTCTTTATTTCGAAATAAATTGATATAAAGAGGAAGATTTCTTCTCATATCTGGCTGATATGTAGCAATTTCATCCGAAGAATGATATATCGCTTTATTTAATGATAGGGAATTGAAAAAATTCTCAAAAGAATTTATATTATCTTGAAAAATATTATCAAAATGTTCAAGTTTTATTTTACCAGTTAAAATTTTCCATTGATTCTCGTTATTATAATTTGAATGAATGTTATCTCCTTTAGTATAAATAATCTTTTCATGAGACAATAAAGAAGAAACTGTTCTATTATCTATTAAAACTCCACCATCTAAAATAATTGCATAGTCTAAGTCCAAATTAATTAATTTTTCTTGAGTTGCGTATTCTTTAAGCTCACGAACCGTTTTAATCATTATTACATCTTTAAATTTCAATTTATTAAATTCAAATGTATGATTCAAATTTTTTAAATCATTAGAAAGAATAAAAATAGATTTTATTCCATTTTTTTTAAGTACACTAAGATTTCTATCCAAAATTGTCATGCCACATAATTTTTTTAGATAAAACGGCTGATCCTCAAAATAAAATGGATTATTAGGTAGAAAAATTAATCCTATTAAATTACCATAATTTCGAGCAGTTGATTTAATTTGAATTAAATCTTGTTGTATTTTATTATTCCTCATATCTCTTTTTCTTTCTTAATTAGGAAATTAAGTCTGTATGATCTAAACCAAACGGATATAAATTAGAAGAGTTATTAAATAGTCTTTTTAATCGAGAATAAATCGCATAATTATCTACATCCAACCAAATCATATGGGGAAAATCAAGATAGCCTACATTTAAATCTGATTCAATTGCTGAAAGAATCACATCTGTTACACCAAATTTTTGAAAATTTGATTCTATAGTTTGTGAAATGTTCCGAATAATTTTTGTCTTTAATGTAAATACTCCCATATCAAGTCGATTATAATTAATTACCTCTTTTCCAATATCAATAATAAAAGAATTATTTCCATATACCTTGGTAGCATCATCTAAATCATAATATCCCTCTCTTAGTATAGGATCTGTGGCTAAAAGAACATCATATCCTTTATAGTGATTTATTAACCGAGAAAAAATATTTTTCGAAAATATATGATCCGCCATTGATAATAGAACGTATTCAGAGGATATTTTATTTAGACCTAGTAGAAGGCTATAACCGTTTTCCCTTTCTGAAAATTTATTATCAATTAAATTTAATTTAAAATTTTTTAACTCTATTCCAGATTTTTTTATTGATTTTAATATAAAATGCTTGTAATTTGATTTATTTGAGATTTTATTTGTTACAATATTGATTTTTTTAATTCCAGTTTTAATCATTCCAGCAATAATATAACTCAAAATATTTGAATTATTTAACTTTAAAAAGTATTTTTTGAATGCCTTATTCATCGAATTAAATCGACTAGAATAACCTGCTGCGAGGATTAAACCATCCATTTTTCAACTTATCCTTTTTAAATTTGTTGGGAGATTCTAAAATTTTCTTTAATTGATTATTTGCTCTAATAAATTTTTAAATTCTTAGAAAGTTATTTTTATTAAATTCTTTAGCCCATTAAGTTAATTAATTAAATATCATAGCCAATTTTAAAATCATGAATGAAGGTATTGGAGATTTTTAAAAAATTCTTATAACTTTTTGGGGTATTAAATTTCTTAATAATGGAGTATATGTCTTCTTTAATTAAATGTTTTTTCATAAAATAAGTGTTTATTTATTTAAATGAAAGGAAAAAGAATTAATTACTAATTTAAGAAAAGGGACAATTTTTAAAAATCATAACAAAGATAGTTAAATTTCAAATCTTAAGCCGATTAATTATTTAGAATTTAAAAGACTGTTGATAAAATAAATATAATTTCACTAAATTTAAAATCTCGCATTTTTCTATTGCACCATTCAATATCTTGGAATAATGCATCCTTTTAAATTCTCTCTTATTAGATAACGATTTCTACTTGCCCGTCTTAATGATTTTTTAGTGTTATGTTTTCAAAATCATGTCATGAACGGTTTAATAAAAACTCATTCATACCCACATAATATCTTGATACATATCCTCCAGATATTATATCTATTTTTAGTCAAAAAGTGGACATATTATCTACATGATATATCAAGAATACCTTCCGTTTGAATCTCTAAACAAACAGATAGAAGAAAAAAAAATCAAATTGCCCTTTCCGCTTGAATATACCCTCGAGAGAATCGAGAAAATTAAGAAGAAACTGCCTAAATCTTACGATACAATTGCCCGCATCTTGGCAATATCACGTCCTGTGGTTGAATTGGTCCTATTTAAGTGCGGGTATTTTGAACCCGAGCCTGTCCCAAACTCAAAGGGCAGACCTAAAATCCCTACCGATACGCTTGTATTAGCTCATTTATTAGCCAAAACGATGGTCTCTGATAGTTATAGACAATTTGAGAGGATTTTAAATAATCATCCCGTATGGTTAAAGGCGCTCGGACTGAAAAAGGCTCCGAACCATACGACCATGAGCAAATTTAGAAAGAAAATGGGGCCCGAGTTTTTTGACACCTACTTCCACGAATTAACGGAATTACTTTTTGCTTTCGGTCTTATTAAAAAGGATGATGACGTGATTATAGATTCGGCTCCGATTGAGGCGTACCAGAATTTTGCACGTTCAAATTCGGGTATTAAAATAAATGAGGAAAGGTTAAAACAGTTTTTTAATGCCGTGGATTTTACGCCCGCAGTGAATTTAATTGCCCCTTCAGGTGCTCAAGGTCGCAAGCCTAAATATTCTAACAAATTGCTCTTGAAATTTATTGCGTTTGAAAAACTTTGCGGCTTTTTATCCCGCAGTCAGGCACTAAGGCACCTTGAGAACCATCCAAATGCTGCTAAAATTATCGGATTTAACGCCGCTGATATTCCATCAGTATCGACAATAAACTATTTTCTCAAGCGAATCCCTCCGATACCTTGGTTGATGCGCGTGATGGTGGACCCCATTACGGAGTTTTTTGAAGAGCAACCGCAATACGACGATAACGACCCGTTGTCTTTTTTTTTTAGGTCGTTTTAAGAAAGGCAAGCCCTATCCCGATCCTGACGCCAAAATAGGGTATTGTGCGGCTAAAAAGTGTGCGTTCGTTGGTTATAGGGCGACAATAATTAACGCCGGAAATAACATGCCGATAATTGATTACCTCGTGACACCCGCAAATCGACACGATGCTGGCGCTTTAGTACCCATTCTTTTATCAATGGAGGAACACGAAACACTTTCTTGCGTGGGTGATTTTTATGGGGATTATGCTTATTTTACCGCGAATAATCGGCGTTGGCTTTCTTTTTACGGTAAAACATCCAAATTTCATTCAAAAGAAGAGACCGGCAAAAATCCTAAAAAGCGCCGCAGTGCCAGGAAGAAATCTCGTGTTCGCTCCAAAGTAGAATCTACATTTGGTATCTTGCAGAAAAACCACAATTTCGGACAAACTCTCGTTCGCGGAACGGACAATGTGAAAACAGACACTTGTTTAATATTTACTTCGTGGAACCATTTCTTTTTGATATCATATTTCATGAATAGATTTGAAGATTGTATTAGCTTGAGAAAATTATTTTATGAAAATTAATAAGAGAGGGATTTAATATTTTATCAACAGTCTTTTTAAGATATTTTTCTTCTGAAAATACTTTCAAATGATAATAAGGCAAATTCATTTAATTTACATTAAATATATTTTTTAATTTCAGAAATCAACTTTGATTGTATAAATTAATTGGAGAGTTGCATAATGATTTGCCAATTCAAGAGATTGGACTTTCTCCAAAATACCTCCCACTCTATAACCGCGAGGCATATTCCACATGTCTTCATATGCCTCGGTTCTAGAACCACACTTTAAAACAAATATTCTGTCCTCGGGATAAAAAATGACTTTCTCAAGACGATCCACTCCAGGTAATTCATGACCACCTCCATGAGGGACCATATTAAGGTTTAAAAGGTAATCATATACCCATTCTTCAATTGATCTTGAACCGAAACATTCTTCGATTTTTTCTGAAGAAAGATTCTTTTTACCTTTAATTAGATAAGCTCTATCAATTAGTGATATCACAGAAACTTCACCCTCATCAACAATGTCACAGCCAATGATTGCTTCATTAAGTCCCTTTAAATCACAGTGGTTATGGTTTGCTATTGTCTCACCATCAAAAATCTCTTCAAAGACAATCTGCCGTTTTCTTTTAGAAAAATCGCTCGCATACTTGCAACATTTCTTATATTCCCTTGCATCTTTTCCTCGCAAAATGCGTGTTTTACCAAAGGGTGTTTCTATTTCTTCAGATCTCTCTCGAATAAAATCTTTTAATCGATTCCGCATTTTATTTGAAGATGTGTGTAAAACCACAACATTTTTCGGCAAATCTAGGGTTTTATAATTTTTAACATCATATAATTTTAAGAAATGGCTTCCCGGCCAAAAATAAGATCTTTCTATCTCTAAATTATCGATTTCATATTTTTTTTCTCTCATTTCATATAAGATATTCAATATTCTCTCGAGGCTTGGATCTTCTTCTACTGCACCGACTAACATACCACAAAAATCAATTTCCAAATCCGCTAGAACAAAATCATATGTATTATCGCCCCACATAAACCTTGCTCCTTCAGGAATTCCTCTACGAAATTTGTTAGAAGATGTTTGGAAAGTGAAATCAGGTGCACCGACAACTATCGCTCGCTTTTTGTACCCCAACTTTTCTTGAATAGAATGTACATTGGCAATGAACCACTTTGCATTCTCTTTACCAATCTCTTCTGCTACATCTTTTAACCCCAAACTGAAGAGATATTTTTCGGCATAACCTATTTTTTCGTTAAATTCTTTTCTTTTAAGAGGGAACCCGCTCAATTCATATTTCATCGAATCACTCCCATCCATCTAATAGGGGTAGTTCCTTTCCTGAAATCAGAGATTCTGCAAGTTCTACGTGTTTTAAGGCCTGATTCTCCCAATTATAAGTTCTAGCATACTTGCTAGAGCTTTTCTCTATTAAATCTTTAGACTCTGGATTGGCTATAACCCGCTCTATTTCATCTAAAAAATCTTCATAAGTGTTGAGTGCAGGATAACCACTCATTTTCAGAGTTTCACCTACACCCTCGATGTCTCTACCAACAACTATAGCATTAATACCAAGAGCGTGTGCAAGTTTTCCACTCTGCCTACAGTCTTCTTGCCACATATGGACTATGTCTAAAGTCTTGAGTGATTTCGCAAATAACTGCTCAGGCACATAGGTTTCAAAAAAGTAGAAGTTATTCTCAGGATTGTGTAGATTTCTTAGTTTTTGAAGGCACCTGATTTTTTTTAAACTTGTAAAACTTAGAGTTCCAATGTACAAGCCAATAATATTCTTGTTAGGGAATCTTTTTTGAAGAAGTTTTTTAGTAAGATAGATGGTCTGTGGGAGTTTTCTATCGTCTATAAAGCCGATATCACCAAATATAATGGTGTTTTTTTCAAAAAGTTTTGAATTAAAATCTTTTACACTTTTTTGCCAATCCTGGTTTAATTCATTTTCACTCTCAAGCCAACTTAAAATTTCTTTTTTCGTATTCTCTTGACTTATTCGAGGATACTTTGGGACACCATGTCTAATTAAAACCGTTCTTTCTTTATATTCAGGAAATGCTTTAGTAAATGCCGTATAAACCCCATTTGTGAACACCATATTCACGTCTATATAAGGTAATTCTTTTTTAAGTAATTTATATTGCCATTTTTTAAAACCATATTTGGTTTCGGGGCTTTGAAAATTGAGAGTATGGTGTGTAACGATTATGTTTTCTACCTTTTTTTTCTTTAAAAATTTCAACATTTTAACGAATTTTGTATGATTTCTCCAAAAACTACCACCATGCTCTATCCAAAAAACGTAATTATCCGTATTTCTATATAAGCTAGTTAAACTGTCAAAAATTAGGTTGAGATGATAATCATAACAACTGGGGATAATATACTGGACTGGATATTCACATTCTACTTTTTTCTCCTTCATTATAGGAAATTCACAAGTAGAAGGATCAAAACTTATTATTCCACAATCACAACCTTTTTCATACAAAGAATCGAGTAAATACTTGGTATAAGATCCTATTCCATGTATCATTGGCGGAAAAGCAGACATAAAGATGATTTTAGTCATAGAACTGCTACAAACCTATTTATCAGGTTTTAATTAATATTTTATAAATCAGTATCCAATGAAGTATTTTTTTATCCTTAATTTTTAACTTTTTCTAATCCGACATTATCCGCACCTTAATTATTCATTATATCTAATTTTTTTTAAGCTTCGAGAAATGTTTCAACTAATACATCCTGATTATCTTGTAATGTCCATGGTTGGCTTTTTTTACTTTTTTTTTGCTGTTTTTTAAGATACGCACGGTTTATTTTCCACGAATTGTAAAGAAGCATCCGAACCAGCAAGTCCAAATATCTGGTATTGTCGTATTTTGATTTCCAGCGCCTACCCATCCGATTTAAGTCGCTAAACCCCGTTTCGATATTCCATCTTTTTCTATATAATCGAGAAGTGCGGGACGCCCAAGAGCTTGTCTGTCCTCTAGGTCTTTGGGTGGTCATTATGGCATAAATTAGCCTTGTAGCATCGTCAAGGGAATTTTTACCGTTCTGAAAGTCTCGTTTCACCTCTATCAAAGAATGCCCCTTTTTTGCGTTTAAAATCAAGTATACATTTTGAGAAAATTGATCCTTCACTCCGGGAGCGCTTGAAAAAGTATATCTTCTTATCCTCTTCCCCGTTCCTTCTACGTATTCTTCAATCATTTTTTTAATTCTTTTATACGACTTTGCCGGCATTAATACATCGCTTTTCATTGCCTTTATCTCATCTAAAAGTTCAGCTTGATAAAATTCTCTATCAAACATGACAAATTTAACCTCAAAGCCTAACTCACATAAATTCTCAAGAAATTCTATTATGACGGGCACTTTAGATTGCCCTTTTGCAATCTGCTCTAATCCTGCGAAAAGATGAATTGCTTCCGATAAAATTGAAAACCCCAAATAATGGCGCATTTTTTTGGTGCCCTTTTGCCGATTCGTCCCTTTAATCATTTTATCGTCCCGTTTTCCGTAGTATGGGTGTTCGGTGAAGTCAATTATGACTTTTACTTTTTTAGAGATCAAATCTAATTCTAAAGCCTCTTTTAATTGATAAAATAGACATTCGCGCAGAATATTTCTAGCCTTTTCGAGTCCTATTTTTCTTAGAAGTTTATTTACCTCTGTTTGATGGGGTACTTCTCTCTCTTTCCGTCCATCAGCGTACATTTTTCTTTTTCCTCTTTTTTTGCTCAAAAAATATCTATTCAACCTTTCGCTGGCACTTCCTATAGACCTTCCGGTAATTTCGGAATAAAAAAAGACCTTAAGGAAGTCTTCAGCATCATATCTTGCGTTTTTCGCCTTTTTAAATCCCCACATTCGAGATTCGAACGCATCACAAAACTTTTTAAAAAATGCTAACATATATTCGTTTGAGAAAAGTGGTTTTAGCTCAGCTTCCAAATCCGAAAGTGGAGATAAGTATATTATGTTCATACATAAATAATACCACTTTTCTCTTATAAATCTTAAGGTAAGTTTCCATTGGAAATAAAATCAGAAAAATAATTTATCAAATTTAAAAATTGGAATCAAATATAAATAGGAAGAAGTTCAGTTCAATAGGATTTAGAGTTTAACTTCCTTTGGAACTGATAAATATATTCGAGAAAAAATTTTTACTCAAATTAAATCTAAAATTGCAAAGTATTTAAATTCTAATTGATTTTTTCAATTTTTAGTTATTTAACGAATGTCTTTAAATATTCATAAGACATCTATCTTATTTATCGTAAAAAATCAATAATTTTGGTGAATTTAGATTCCATCTGCGTATGATGAAAAAATTTGGATTAAAAGCTACGATGAAACAGTCAAACCAAGTTTGAAATATTCCACTGAAAGTCTTGGCAAAATTTTTGATGAGGGGATGGCAAAATTTCCAGATCAACCTGCATGTTGGTTCATGAAGGGAGAAATTACTTTTAAAGAACTTCGAGATTGTGTTCATAAATTTGCTACGTTTTTGCAACAAAATGGATTGGAGAAAGGTGATATTGTTGCTATTAATTTACCTAATTGTCCTCAATATCTAATTGCACACTTTGGAACGTTTTTAGCTGGTTGCGTAGCTTCAGGTTGTTCGTTCCTTTTAAGTGAGGAAGAAATCGCATATCAGTTAAATGACAGCAAGGCAAGGGTTATTGTAACTTTAGATGCAATTTATGAAAAAGTACTTGAAAAAGTCCTGGATAAAATACCAAACATCGAGATTATAATACATATGAATATTTCAGAATATATGGGGCTTTCAAAATTTATAGTATTCCTTGGTAAATTATTAAAAAAGATTCCAAAAGGCAAAGTGAAACCTTTTCCAGGAAAGAAAGTTATCCCATTTCAAGATGTAATGAATACACTAATTGATGTGAAGGAAGTCTCGATTGACGTAAATAATGATTTAGCACTTTTACAATACACTGGAGGGACAACTGGATACCCAAAGGGGACAGAACTTACACATGCTAATATCATATCGAATCAAACACAGATCGAAAATTGGATGGGATTGGAAAGTGGTAAAGATATAAGTTTATCTGGATTCCCTTTATTTCATTTAGCGGGATTAGCATTTTCTATGATTTCCGTATGGCTCTCAAACCCTCAAGTATTAATTGCAAATCCAAGAGACTCTGATCATATAATCGATGAATTTATTAATAAAAAACCTACTGTTTTATGTAATGTACCAACATTATACCTCTTGATAATGAATAATCCAAAAAGTAAAATGATACCAGAATCAGTATTAAAGAATGTAAAGGCTTATGTGTCAGGAGCAGCACCATTTCCGGCTGAAGCTATACGGGATTTTGAAAAGAATATGGATGGAGAAAATAAAGTCTTAGAAGTCTATGGTATGACCGAAACATCTCCCATTCTTACAATGAATCCGCATATTGGAAAGAAAAAAATTGGCACTGTTGGATTACCAATGCAAGATACTGATATCCGGTTGATAGATATAGAAACAAGTGAACAAGTGGGGATCGGGGAACCAGGGGAAGTAATCTGCAGAGGACCCCAAGTATCTAGGGGATATTATAAGAGACCTAAAGCAAATGCACAAACATTTATCGATGGTTGGTTTCACACGGGCGATGTCGGGATAATGGATGAAGAGGGATATCTTAGAATTGTAGATCGCACAAAGGACATGTTAATTGTAAGCGGGTATAAAGTTTATAGCGTTCATGTGGAAGATATTCTTGTTAAACATCCTGACATAGAACTTGTTGCTATCATTGGGATTAAGGATCCAGACCGACCAGGTAGTGAAATTGTCAAGGCAATTATTAAACTTAAAGAAGGTGTTCATTTAACCAACTCCATAAAAGAAGATATTAAGAGATATGCGAGGGAAAAACTCTCGAAATACAAAAATCCGAAAATATGGGAATTTCGAGAAGAACTTCCGCTAACTACCGTCGGTAAAATATTAAAGAGGGCGCTTCGAGAAGAAGCGAAATAATATTCTAGATTTTTAATAAATATAAAATTGTTTATTTTTTTATTTTCTACGACCAGATCTTCTTGCTGCAATTAATCCAACTTTCCTTCCTGGAGGAGCATTACGAGAAATTGTGGTTGGACCTCCAGGTCCCTGTTTCGCACCACCTCCGTGAGGATGTGACACCGCATTCATGGCTACACCTCGAGTAATTGGCCACTTTTTAGCTTTAGGTTTGATATAATGGTATTTATTTCCAGCTTTCACA
>Ga0209986_10004821_pt1 | contig 11347 bp, 8 predicted proteins | sample BlataG_FD_183168 | JGI IMG/M metagenome (GOLD analysis project Ga0209986, IMG submission 183168) | Deep subsurface microbial communities from Black Sea to uncover new lineages of life (NeLLi) - Black_00105 metaG (SPAdes) (version 2) | ecosystem: Environmental > Aquatic > Marine > Oceanic >...
TTATTTTCCCACATTGCCTATATTGCTGTCAAAGGAAAAAATGAAAAAATAACTAAATTTTTGAAAAAAATTACGTAAAAACGCCTAAACGCTTTATTTACAAGGCCTTACAGGGATTTTGAGGAAATGGTTGAGACCCAGAATTGTGAGTCCGGCAACAGCGACAACAGCAGATTTGAGCAAAAACCACAGAATCACGCTTTTTTGCTCCAGAAACAAGCGTTTTTCCCTGAATCCTAATCCAGGGCTTCCTCAGGGACTTATTTTGCCCGGGTTGAAATCCTCCACCGCAAGCCTGTGCCTGCACCGGCGGGGGAAATTAGTCGTTAGTATATAGTATTTGGTATTTGGTTTTTTCGATGAAGCTTGATCTGCCAGGTACTGTTATCATTCAAGGGGGTAAAATAACAGAAAGGGAGGGAAAAGTCAAAGGGAAAAAGGGAAAAAAGAATATCGAATTCGTCGTGGGCGAACCTTTGGTATCGAATCTGAATGTCCAATGTCGAAGTGCAGATGCGCGGGATGGGGGAAATATGAAGAAGACTAAAATAATTGTATGTTCGAGGATTGATTTGATATAATGCGGGAAATTTGTAGGGGGCAACGACATGGGGTTGCCCCTACTATAACCCTTTTTTGGAGGATTTGCGATGGAAGACTCATGTTCCCGCCGAAAGTTCCTGAAGACGGCCCCTGCTTGGGGCGCGGCCCTGGCCCTGTCGGCAACGAGTTACGCCCGTGTTGTCGGTGCCAATGACCGGATTTCGATTGGCATCATAGGCTGCGGCAGTCGCGGGGTCGGCGCTCATATGGCCGGGGTGCATAAACACGCTAAAAGCCAGAACATCGAAATCACGGCTGTGAGTGACCCGTGGCGGCTGCGTCAGGAAGCTGCCGCCGCGAAGGTTAAAGAATGGTACGGGCGCGATGCGCGGCAGTTCTCATCGTACCGTGACCTGCTGGCGCTGAAGGACGTGGACGCGGTTATGATTGCTTCGTGCGACCACCAGCACACCACGCACCTCGAAGCCGCTGCCAGGGCCGGCAAGGACGCCTACTGTGAGAAGCCGCTGGCAAAGAGACTCGATAGACTTAAGACCGCCTGCGACGCCGTCAAGAAGGCCAGGACGGTTGTTCAGATCGGCACTCAGCTGCGGAGTCTTCCCAGCTTCACCGGTTGCCGGGAGCTCTACAAGACTGGCATCCTGGGCACGGTGGGGCGGATAGAGCAGTGCCGTAACGGCGAACGGCCTTACTGGTATTCGTACGTGAAGGACGTCAAGGAGAAGGACGTGGACTGGAAGGAGTTCCTGATGGACCGCCCGATGCGTCCGTTCGACCCCGTGCTGTACTCGGGCTGGTACGGCTACCGGGAGTTCTCCGACGGGTCGGTTCCCGGATTAGGCAGCCACTTCATCGACCTGGTGCACTACATCACGGGTGCGAAGTTTCCCACGAGCTGCGTGTGCTTAGGCGGGACGTTCACGTGGAAGGACGAGCGCAAGTTCACCTGCCCCGACCACATTCAGGCCCTGTGGGTTTACCCTGAGGGTTTTATGGTCAGTTATTCGACGAACTTCGGCAACGGCAGCGGAAACAGCTTTAAGATGTTCGGCGACCAGGGCGTGCTGGATATGGTGAACTGGACGGCGCCTGTGCTTAGTGCTGAAGGAGGGGGTAAGAGGAGAGGCGAGATACGGGGCAAGAATCCGGTCAAGGAGGTCCCGCGGCCGGACCACTTCCTCGATTGGCTTCAGTGCCTCCGGACGCGTAAGACGCCGAACGCCTCGATTGACGCCGGCTACCAGCACGCAGTGGCCTGCATAATGGCGATGCGGTCGTATGATACCGGCCGGCGAATGGTCTATGATGCTGAAAAACGTGAGATTCGTGAAGGGTAGGCTATCAGAAGCAATACCTATGTGATGAACAAGGAGGAAACGCGGATGAACTCTTTTGACCAGCTTTCCCGCCGATGCTTTCTGGGCCGGACTGTAAAGCTCGGAACGGCGGGACTTGTCCCCCTGCTTTCTTGCCCGCCGCCCCCCACGTCTTCTTGTCGAAGACAAGAGTGGGGGGAGACGCGGGGGCAGGCGAAAGCAAGAAGGGGGGTGCCGCAGCATTACCCATACCGGCGGCGGTGAAATGATGGTCGAGGCGGCGGTGCGGAGGGTGTCCCATTGATAGTTGAAAGTTGAACTTTATACCCCTACCCATTGTCAAGACAAAAACCTGTAGTTTTTGTCTTGACAATGGGTAGGGATATATTCTATTATCTGGCACAAAAGTTGCGTAGTCACACCGTAGGGTGAAGTTAAACGTTCACGCTGTTCTGTGTCATCGGGATATCGGTGGTGAAGATTACCTTTCGATAGATGATTACGCGGATAGCCGGTTAAAAGACAGAGAATAATGAAATTTGTTACCAGAAAAATACACTTTTCTACGCAGGGAAATAGTGACATTATTAATTTGACTCATGAAGACAAAAATGCCCATTCTCATATTCGCGCTTCTTTAATAGGTTTTTCTTTAAGTATTCCGTTTGAAAACGCTACTTTACAGTTAGGAAAGTGGCAACAAATCGTTTTTATCGATTTTGATAATCGTCCTCGGAAAAGAAAAATTATCTTACAAATAATAGGCGAAAGTTGAAACCAATACTACAAATAGCCTTAGATTTTGTCGAGCTGGCTCGTGCAATCAAGTTAGCTGAAGAAGCAGTTGATGGTGGAGCAGATTGGTTGGAGGCAGGCACGCCTTTAATCAAAAGTGTTGGACTGGATTGTGTACGAGAATTAAGAAAAAAATTCCCTCGTCATACTATTGTAGCTGATATGAAAACAATGGATGTGGGAAGGCTTGAGGTAGAATCAGCTGCCAAAGCAGGAGCAGACATCGTTGCTGTATTAGGTGCAGCCTCCGACTCTACTATTATGGAGTGTATTCAAGCCAGCGGGCACTATGGGGCAAAAATAATGGTTGATCTTTTGGAAGTGCCTGAATTCTTAAAAAGAGCTAAAGAAATCGAACGGATGGGAGCGGATTATTTATGCCTGCATACTTCAATTGATGAGCAAATGCAGGGGAAAATATCCTTTGAGAAGGTTAGCCGGGTTACTCAAGAAGTGAATATCCCCGTTGCTGTAGCTGGTGGGATAAATTCGGAAAATGCGTGGAAGGCTGTAGAAGCAGGAGCAACTATAGTTATCGTTGGTGGAGCAATAACCAAGTCTGAAGATGCCCAGAAAGCAACTCAAGAAATAAAGAAAGCTCTCAATCAAAAAATCAGTATAAAGACTAAACTTTTCAGAAGGGTTACTGATGAAAATATTCGAGAGGTCTTGGAGAAGGTTTCAACAGCGAATATCTCCGATGCTATGCACCGTCAAGAAGCGTTGAGAGGGATTTTTTCTATTACATCAGGAGCAAAAATGGTTGGCCAAGCTGTTACTGTGAGAACTTATCCGGGTGATTGGGCTAAACCAGTAGAAGCAATTGATGAAGCTGAAGAAGGCGATGTAATTGTAATTGATGCCGGCGGAGCAGGTCCGGCGGTATGGGGAGAATTAGCCAGCCATAGTGCACAAGAAGAGAAAATAGCTGGCGTGGTGATAGATGGAGCGATTCGGGATGTAACAGAAATTCGTCGGATGAAGTTTCCTGCCTTCGCTAAAATTATTACACCTACTGCCGGTGAACCTAAAGGGTTTGGAGAAATTGGTGTACCAGTGAATCTTGGTGGAACAAAGGTTTTCCCCGGGGATTGGGTTATTGGCGATGACGATGGAGTGATAATTTTACCTAATAAAAAAGCAGCAGAGTTTACTAACCGTGCAATGGATGTATTGGAGAGAGAAAACCGTATAAGAAAAGAGATTGAAGAAGGAGGGACATTAGGAAAAGTAACTGAACTTTTGAAATGGGAAAAAAAGTAAATGCAAGGAGAAAAAAATGGCAAAGGAATTAATCAATGAGAAGAATATGGCAGCACAATTAATCGATGGAAAAGCGGTGGCAAGAAGGGTGAAAGAAGAAGTAAAGAAGGAAATAGCCAAGTTGAAAGAGAAACATAAATCTTTTCCCCTTCTTTTAGCGGTTCAGGTGGGCGAAAATCCTGCTTCGGCAGCTTACTTGAAAAGTCAGAAGAGGGGCTGTGAAGAAGTTGGCATTGATTATCAAGTTCAGCAGCTACCTCGGGAAACTAGTGAGAAGGAGCTTATTCAGTTTATCAAGGGTAAAAATCAAGATGAAAAAATAACTGGAATTATCCTTCAGATGCCTTTACCTGAACAGATAGATGCTGGAAAGATACAAGAAGCGATTGAACCTTCAAAAGATGTAGAAGGTGTGAACCCACAAAATATGGGATTGCTAATGTATGGCTGGCCGGGACTTGTTCCCTGTACCGCTTTAGCGGTGATGGAATTAATTAAAAGCACCGGGACTTCCATCAAAGGAAAACAGGTAACCCTTGTAGGTCATAGTTCACTTGTAGGCAAGCCTTTAGCTCTTCTTCTTTTATCTTCCCCGTTTGACTCAGCTACTACGACTGTCTGTCACATCGCTACTCGGGATTTGGATGCACATACAAAAAGAGCTGAGATACTGATCGTCGCTGTGGGCAAACCCGGCCTAATCAAAGGGGATATGATTAGAGAAGGAGCAATAGTTATTGACGTAGGAATAAATCGGGTTGAAGGCAAGATCGTTGGCGATGTTGTTTTTGAAGAAGCGAAACAAAAAGCTTCTTTAATTACACCTGTCCCCGGAGGTGTAGGGCCGGTAACTACTGCCATGCTTTTAAAAAACACAGTCGAGGCCTGGAAAATCCAGTTGGGATATGATTTTATGAGGAATATCAAATGGACAATGGATTGAAAAGATTGGAGGAAACAATCTTAGACGGATACTTGAATTTAGTTCAAAGGGTACGACCCGAATTAGAAAAACACTTTTTCTATGATGTGATGCCACCCTGGGAAGACTTCAAAGAATATAGATTAGAAGAATTAGCACATAAGAGTAGATAAGAGTGTGAGTTCTGAGAGATAAGAAGAAAGAAACATTTGCTGAAAGAATGATTGAACGGTTTACCATAATGGCAGGAGTAAGATTTCGGAGGCACTGGGGATAGACTGCAAAACCCTGCGGTTGAAGTTGAGGAAATACGAAGTTGGTTAGAATCGCTCGGGGCAAAGTTCCCCCTCAAAGGGGGGCTTCCCCATTTTTCAAGACGTCCCATGGAACGATGTAAGAAAACGTAGAGTGTTCATAGAAGTATGACAAAAAGCTAACCCTTTTGTTATGAGCGACTTAGGAGAATTCTCAAGCGGCTTTTTATTTAAAGCGCCCAGTTGGCACGCAAATTGTAGTTAGGTGTGGTGAGGTAATTGGGGCTTGTGAATATGATTAGAAAAATACTGATAGTTGAACCTGAACCTGAGATTGCACAGGATTTATTCATTCTTTTTCACTCTGGGTACGGACGTTTTGGGCGTGAACGTTGCGAGCCGGAAATAGCCGAATCTGTTGCTCAGGCGGCTGAACGGGTGCAAACTATAAACTTTCACTGCGTCATCATGGATGTGGAGCTGCCCGAGATGAAGGGCTATGAGGCGGTTCCACTTATCAAAATGATCAGCAAAAATATCCCAATAATTATGACCGCAGATAAGAATACTCTGGAATTAGAAACCAGGGTACGAGAACAAGACGTGTATTACTATCACCTGAGATGCTTTGACCGGAACGAATTGAGATTGGCCGTCCGCAGCGTTTTCGGAGAATCAGGAAAAGTTAAAAGTAGCAGGGAGCCGGATAAAGGCGCTGCGAAGTCGATTCTGTTAAAGCAACTGGCATTATTCCAAAAGGAAAAAGAAGACTAATGGTGTGCAGTGCACACCCTACGGCCTGATAACTGGTAACTGGTATCTGGTAACTGGTAACTGGTAAATATCATTTAACCAAACACAATCAATGGTGAATAGAAAATAGCCGATTAAAAATGGGCACAATAATAACTCTTCCTAATCCAAATCAAGATGGCTCGACGTCGTTAGAGCGGGCCATAGCTTCTCGGCGGTCGCGGCGGGATTTTTTGCCGGGGCCTCTTACGCTTGAGCAAATCAGCCAGCTGGTCTGGGCGGCCCAGGGCCAAGGCGCCGGCAGTAAGTATCGCAACGCACCTTCAGCGGGAGCTACGTATCCCCTGGAGCTTTTTGTTGTAACAAGTGATGGTTTTTCTCGCTATTTACCTGCTGAACATTCACTTGAGAAATTGACGGAGCAAGACCTGCGTTCGGCCCTTGCCTCTGCTGCGTGGGGACAGGAATTTGTTGCAGCAGCGCCGCTGACGCTGGTCTTTGCAGCTCAGTTCAGCAGAACAACAAAGCGCTATGACCAGCGGGGCGTTCGTTATGTTTATATGGAAGCCGGCCACGCTGCTCAGAATGTCCACCTTCAGGCCGAGTCTTTAGGGCTTGGCTCTGTCGCCGTGGGCGCTTTTGATGACGCTTCTGTCAGCAAAGTTTTGTTACTGCCGGACTACCTTGAGCCTATCTATATGGTGGTGGTAGGCCATTGTCACAGTTGAATTATAGGACGCAAGCTCCGAATGCGCCTGTTAGGAGCGCATCTATCGATGTCAGAGGATTGGGCCGACAAAATTGCTCAGCAGCTTTTAAGCCGGGGCTTAATAAAAACAGGTATATGTTTGATTCTCGGCGCAGCGGATACCGGCAAAACTACTCTCGCAGCGGCTCTGGCAAAGTACCTGGGCAAGCACCAGGCCGTCGGGATTATTGATGCAGATATTGGCCAATCTCATATTGGACCACCCACAACGGTCGGATGGGCGCTTGTCGATAAGCGCCGGATTGACTTCTCCCAGCTTGCCGTCGGCGGTATCAGCTTCGTTGGTGATGTAACGCCGGTTGGCCATTTGTTGCAGTTGACCGCAGCCATCGTACAATGTGTTCGGCAGGTATCCGAAGCCGCCGAGCTGATGCTAATCGACACCCCGGGCTTTATCAGCGGGCCGACGGCAGCCGCTTTATGGTGGACGGTGCAGCAAATATTAAAGCCGAAGTTGATTTTGGCGGTGCAGCGGGATGATGAGCTAAGTAACATCCTTGCCGGTGTGCAGTCTCTTGACCTGCGGGTTGAGCTGATTAAATCTCCGCGGCAAATACGACGCAAATCACCGCAAGATAGGCGAAGCTATCGGCAGAGCCAATTTATAAAATACTTTCGAGACTCCCGCCTTTATAATATCAGCTTAAGTAACATATCAATCCAGCCGGGTCAGAAACCGAAGCACGATGCGAAGGTTCCCGACGTCGGCGAAAACAAGGATGTTTTCGCTCGGAAATTAGGGTGTGAGAGCTTCGTCTGTCGGCTGGTCGCATTGAGGGACGGAAAAGGTACAGATGTGGCCATAGGGGTAATAACCGATTGGCGGCAGGGCGATAACCTTGTGGTGGTTAAGGCCCCTCAGCTCGATATCCAGCAGATTCGCTGTCTTGTTATTGGAGATGTTACGATGGAGATTGCTTCGCGGAGTTTACCCTGAGCAAAGCCGAAGGGCTTCACGAGATACGAGATACGATATTTGAGATACGCTTCACGCTTCACAAGATACGAAATCGGCGGGAATTGCGGTGTTTCTGGGCCGTTATTTTTTTATTTTTCCTTTGACTTTTAAGGTCTTTTACGCTATTTTATCTAACTATTAACCTTTGAATTACTAATGAAACTTGGGTGGCACCCTCAAACCCTGGCCTGAGTTCGTCGAAGGCTTGTTTGGGGGTGTTGAAAATGTCTTATTTGAGTATTTGAAGTAATTGTTCGTTTCATTTGTTTTTCAAATTTCAATAAATACGGAAACACCAAGGGGCACAATACTTCCTCGAATCGTCCGTTTGTCATTCCTGCGCAGGGTCTGTCCTGCCTGCCCTCCGTAGCTTTAGCAAAGGGGGGAGCGCAGCGAAGAATCTCAACCCTCAATCGTCAATCGGAAATAGTCAATTGAATCACCCCCGCCTGTGTGCAGGCACAGGCTTGCGGTGGAGGATTTCAACACGGGGCAAAATAAGTTTCTGAGGAAGCCCTGGATTAGGATTCAGGGGAAAACGCTTGTTTTTGAAGCAAAAAGGCGTAATTCTGTGGTTTTTTCGAAAAATTTAGTTATTTTTTTTAATTTTTGTTGACAGCAATATAGGCAATGTGGGAAAATAAGCTTGAGTCAATAGGAGTATGTGGATTTTGGCTTTAGAATCCATTCGGATGTTCTGGATGAACTAAATTAGTAGTTGGCAAGCCGGCGATGGAGGCGGCGTGAGATTGATGTGGTGAAAAGGCACTTCAACCGACAACTCAGAACGGGCATCCGCAGGAAGAGCAGGAAAGGTATGAAAAGCAAAGTCTTTAGAAAATGAGTTCTTTTTAGGTAAGTACATATTTTGGCTCGTTGCCAAAACGATAATTTTGTTTAATGTTTTATTTTCAAAGGAGAAGAGATGAAAAAAAGTAAAACTATTTTGACAATCGTAGCCGTGGCGATTTTCGCCCTGTCGGCGTCGGCTGGCGCCGCGGAGGTCACAATCGTCAACCCCGGGTTCGAGGCCGCTGCACTTGATGATGGCGATTGGAACTATATGATGGATAACGAGGGCTGGGGCTATTTTGACAACGACGGATACATAGGGTCGTGGGATATTGATGCCTACTACTTCGGAGGTTCAGCACCAGAGGGCGAGAACATTGGGTGGGCGGAACCCGGCGACGGGGTGCCCGGCGGCTTCGCACAGGTCCTGACCGAGACGCTGAAGGCCGGCTGGACATACACGCTGACCGTCGAGGTGTGCAATGCCCTTGATTATGCGTGGGGCGGCTACAAGGTTCAGCTCCTCGCCGGAGGAACCCCCCAAGCCACCGGAACGGGAGCTGATTACACCGGGCCGGTGACCGGCGGAATCCTCCTTGCCGAAGACGACAACAGCTTGACTATAGCGGTAGACACTTTCGAAACTTCGACCGTCACGTATACCTACAATCCGGCGCTGCACTCGGGCTCGCTGGGAGAGCCCCTGCAAATTAGGTTACTCGCTCTTGGCGCCGACGAGGTTGAGTTTGACGACGTCAGGCTTGACGCCATTCCGGAACCTGCCACAATGCTCCTGTTGGGCCTCGGTGGATTGGCCTTGCTTCGTAAGAAACGCTGATACCAGAAAAGTATCATTGGTTAACACCGATGAGTCTGCAACAGTTCGGGGCCTAATGCCGAGTGATTCGGCATTAGGCCCCGCTTGTTTTTGGAGCAAAAAGGCGTAATTCTGCGGATTTTTCGAAGAATTTTTCAGATTTTTTTTTGAAAAAACGTAAATAATTTGGTATCGATATCCTGTGATTATCTGCGTATTTTCGTGCCTTGAGGAACAAATTTTTACGACCCTTAAGGAAGGAGGTATCGCTGAATCCTGAAAAGTTGTGCTAAGCAAGCACAGAAGTCGATTTTAATTTTTGAAGGAGGACTATTATGTGTAAAAAAAATGTTTTGATTGGTGTATTGCTGGCGATGTTGCTGCTGGGCAGCGGCGTTGCCCAGGCCACCCTCCTGCTCTATGAGCCGTTTGACTATACGATAGGCGAGCTGTTAGACGGCCAGACGCCTCCCGACGGCATGGGCATGACCGGGTCCTGGACCGCCTGGGACCAGCACGATTTTGGCATGTCCATAGTGGATGGGCCCCGTGCAACGCCGACGTGGCGTACGTGGGATGGCATTGCCCACAACGTCGCACAAACCGGCGGTTTCATATCTGTTGGTGCGGACGGGAGGTCCCACGTGTTGGGCCACATCACGCTGGACAGTTCCGTAACGGACACGTTCGTCGACGGCTCCACCACGTGGATGAGCTGTGTAAGCGCCCAGGGGGACGTTCCCTGGGGCTACTGGCCCATGCTGGCCATCGGCGCCGGTGAGTTGCAGGAAGACCGCGGCAACAACGCCGCAGGCCAGGCCATCGGCGGAGGTGTCCAAGGTAACAGTGCAGGCAATGGCGGCGCCTACTACTGGGATGATGAAGACGCCAGCGGATCCTACGAGATCCACCTCAGCGTCGCCACCGTGCCCTCCACCATAAACGTTGTCCCACCGATACCGCATCTCTGGGTTTTCAAGATCACCTGGTCCGACACCGGCAATGACACGGTAGAGGCATACAATTTCGACGTCAGCGCCGGTTCCACAGTGCCGACCGAGGCCGCTTTCAACGCCGGCGCCGTCTCGAACAGCGCCAACCTGGACCAGTCCCTGTTCACTACGCTCTCCTACGCAGGCGCCCGCGTCGAATACGACGAAATCCGCATCGGCACGACGTTTAACGACGTCGTCACCGGGACGGCCTTCGCTCCGATTGCGACCAATCCGAATCCGGCCAATAAGGCAACAGATGTGTGCCGCAGCGTGGTCCTAAGCTGGACCCCGGGAGAATATGCCGACAAACACGATGTATATTTCGGCACTAAATTCGACGATGTGAACGATGCCAATACAACGGTTGACCCGAACAACGTGTACAAAGGCCGCCAGGACCCCAACCGCTATCCTATGGCCGACACCCTTAATTTAGATTTCGGCGAGACTTACTACTGGCGTATTGATGAGGTCAATTCTTCTCCCGACTTTACGGTGTTCAAAGGCAACATCTGGCAATTTACGACCGAGCCCATTGCTTATCCTATTGCCGGCGATGAGATAACTGTGACAGCTTCCAGCTCGATGGCCGCAGACCAGGGACCTGAAAATACCATCAATGGCTCCGGCCTGGATGCTAACGACCTGCATTCGACAGTCCCTACGGATATGTGGCTGAGCGGCAGTCACCAGCCGGGAGAAGCCTGGATACAATATGAGCTCGATAAGGTTTACAAACTGCATGAGATGTGGGTATGGAACCATAATACGGTGTCGGAGGAGGACCTCGGTTATGGGCTCGAAGATGTTACCATCGAGTATTCAGAAAATGGCGCCGACTATACGAAATTAGGCACTACTCATGAATTTGCGCAGGCGCCTGGTGAAGCCAACTACGAGCACAATATTGAGGTGCCTTTTGGTGTGCCGGCAAAGTACGTCAGGCTTACTGCCAATAGCAACTGGGGTGGCATTTTCGACAAGTACGGCCTGAGTGAGGTCCGCTTCTTCAGGATACCCGTGCGTGCAAGAGAGGAGAGCCCGGAATCCGGGACAACGATTGATGGTATAGATGTAGTCCTTAGCTGGAGAGCGGGAAGAGAGACAGCCGAGCACAATGTGTACTTCAGCGCCAGCTTCGAAGACGTG
>Ga0209986_10004822_pt1 | contig 11347 bp, 10 predicted proteins | sample BlataG_FD_183168 | JGI IMG/M metagenome (GOLD analysis project Ga0209986, IMG submission 183168) | Deep subsurface microbial communities from Black Sea to uncover new lineages of life (NeLLi) - Black_00105 metaG (SPAdes) (version 2) | ecosystem: Environmental > Aquatic > Marine > Oceanic >...
TGTCACAAGTTTTCAAATGCCAAGAAGACGAGCGACAGCAGATCGCCCAAGAAATCCATGATGGTAGCATACAAACATTATTGGCCGCAGCCAATCGTGCTCAAACTTTAGTGCATGGTGACCACAATAATAATGTGTCTCAAGTAAGACAAAACACGAAGTGGATCAGGGACACGATTCTTAGTGTATCTGACGATTTACGAAGGCTAAGCCTTCACTTGAGACCCAGTGTCTTAGATAATATGGGGCTTGTGTCAGCATTAATATGGCAGGTTGACCATTTTAACGAGTGTAACAATACACATGCCCGAATTTCTGTAAGTGGTGCAGAACGGAAGCTTTCTCCTGAAATTGAGACCGCCATATTTCGTATAGTTCAGGAGGCTTTGAGTAACGTTAGACGCCATTCAAAGGCAACTGTGGCTACGATTGCTCTGCAATTTCTTCCCCGGTCCACTGAATTAACGGTGCAGGACAATGGCGTGGGTTTTCCCTTGTCAACGATTGGTAGTCTTGCCACCCAGGGTAAGTTCGGACTAATCGGAATGGAACAGAGAGCCAAGTCTCTTAATGGCACTTTTCGTATCCATTCCCAGCCTGATCAGGGAACACTACTCGAAATCAAATTCAGCTGCTAGTCTTGTGCAGCGATCATTCTGACATCATTACGCTGGGTTGCTATTAATGTCAGCTTGCTCACCTGCAACAAAGCAAGTCGAAGTTTCCTGTGACGATTTCATGAATCAAAAACACATTAGCAAGCAGATCGAAATTGCGTCTGGCAGTTCATTTAAAGTCACTCTGTGCTCTAACCCAACAACAGGATTTCAGTGGGAAAAAGCGCAGATTTCTAACGAAGCCGTACTGAAACAGGTAGACCGACAGTTCATTTCCCCCGAAAGCGAGCCACCTCCTCCACCTAGAACTCCAGGTCAGGAAATTTGGACTTTCGAGACTATCCAGAAAGGAGCAAGCACTTTATCGATTCGCTACAGTCGCCCTTTACCAACACCTCATCGAATGTCACGTTGGAGCCAGTGATCGGGTAGACCCGATCAGTCAAGCCTACAACCTTGCCGGATTTTAAGAGCTCACGAGACTGCGGGGCAAAAGATATTCTTTCTTCGGGCATAGTGTTCCTTCCGTGTAGCCCTAGAGTAACATATAAACATAGTGAAAACAAGAGCAGAAGGATTGGCCGATTGTCATAAGAATTATATGAACAAATAGCCACATTGGTTAGCTCGGGTTCTAGCGTATAACGGACAATGCACTTGGTTGAGTCGAAGTGGACACTCAATTTCCACGAGAAGACCTCTCCTAACAACTACTACTCTGCGTATAACGACTATTATACGCACCCCCGGGGACAGATCATTGATCTAGCTGTCCTGTCTTTACGCCACTTCCGCTCCTAAAGCCTCACTATGGTTCTGGGTCTCTGCTCACTGGCGAGGGAATGCGTATAAGTGTCATTACACGCAGAACAGGCTACGATAAAGCCAAATTGCTCTGAACAAGAGGATGTAAAGGGCGCCTACTGTGAGCTGACCAGCGTGTAAGGGCTATTACACGGTCAACGAGGGATGACAGGGATAGAAGTCTAAAAAGGGACAATAGATGGAAGGAGGACAAATGATGGAATGGCTGTTTGCCCCGCTTGAGGCGCGTAAGTGGGTTACCTCCTTAAATCCGAGCAGGATAGCCTTTGTGGTATTCACTGAGGCAATACTGCCAGTAGTGATAGATTGCCTTCTCCGCACTCTGAGAGTACCTAGCGGCGGCCTCTCGAGCTCTTTCAGCATACCTTTGGGCAGCTCCCCGCAATGATAATCCATATCTAGCTACTGCTCTTTCCACCTCGTCCATTGTTTCTGGCCACCAACTGTCTATTCGGGGATTGCCCTTGGCCGTGTGGGAACGCCTCTTCCGCCAGCTCCCAAACCGTTTCCCACTCTTCATCGGTCAGCTCTGACCTGGGACACCTGACAGTCTTGCTGACAGCGAAGCCATGGGTAAGACAGAGACCCTCACTCACTTTGCAGCCGCCAATGAAACGAGTCTTTGGGTTACCTGCCTGAGCAGCTATTCTGTCTACATCTTTTCTGACTAGCCCGAAAATTCCAAGCGGGTCCAGGGGGTTAAATTGCTCTGCCATTTCCCAACCTCCCTACTGATAAAATAAAGGCGGCCACACCTTACCTCAGGTGCAGCCGCCTCAATGTCAAGCCGGCGACTATCAATTAGTATACCACAAAAGGAACTGGTAGGGGCAGGCATCCAAACTATTCACCAGCCCGAAAAGACGCCTTATTTTGGCTCTCAGGTGCTCTCTTGCTGGGTAAGCTTGTCATACCGTCCTCAGGAGCGGGAAATTCCACCTTGAGCTAAGCCCAGGGTTGGCCCAGACCGAGATTCTGCTAATCACGGAAATTGCTAGGAAGTTGTGAAGCACGACCCAACCTAGACCCCAGCATGAGCGTAGTTTTACCGAAGGGGCGGGTGGCGGAGAGGTTGTTTAGCTGTTGTGGACGAAAAAAGGGGCGGGTGTAAAACGCCATCAAGAAATGGTAATATGTATAGAGGGACCTGCTTCACAGAACTAAAGGAGGCTAGAATTACATGAAACGGATTCCTCCTTCAAAAGTAATTAAAGAAGTCTGTCTGGATTTTGGGGATGGAGCTAATTATGCTAAGACGCACTTAGCTGAAGTAGCCGGACTGCCAGAGGTTGAGCCGTACTGGGAAGGGACATACCTTCATTTCCTTACAGAAAGTATCCAACCTAAAATTGGTTCCCCGGAAAGATCTCGTGTGATGTTGCTATTCAGCAATCCACACCCGGACTCTGTCAGAATAGGCCTATTCATGTCTGAGAGAAGGTCGAGAAGGTTCTGGGAAATACTAGGTTGTAGTGAACAACTTGATATCAAACATGACTTCCGTTGGAAGAACGCTGATAGTGTAGATGAGACGGTCTCGCTATTTCTGAATGGTGCTTATGGAGGCCCTTTGTTATTCTTTGAATGCCTTTACCCAATTCCAAGCAACTCGCCTAAAGGCCTTAGGAAGCTATTTGGCCCAAGAAGTGGCGATTTTGAGCGTTACCTTCACCGTCCTAGCCTTGAGCGCATTACTGCAATCCTAAACAATCATAATATCAAGGTTGTTTTGGCATTTACCGGTGAGACGTTTGAATCTGTCGTAGGAAAACCAGGTATTTCAAAATGTTCTAGGCAAATTCTTCGCTCTGCTGTTGAAAAGGCATTCACTGCAGGAGATGAAGAGTCCTTCTGGGGATACATGGACAAACACAAACTCAGAGAACAAGTAAGCTTACCAAACTTGAAACATAAGTGCACAGCTATAAAAGTTATGGATACTAGAGCAAAAAGTTGGTGGAAGGTTGGAGGGCGGTCTATCTTCTCTCACGTTTTGGACTATGCTTTGCAGTATGCGAAGCAAGTTGGCTAAAGTAAGTTATGTAGAATGGCTACACAACTTCCAGACTCCGAGGCAGGACTAAAAGAAGGCTGGGGTACCGAGCCCTAGCAGTCCCCGAACCATCTGTGGATAATCCGCGACCGCAGCTTCAACACATCCACTCCATAAACTAGTCAAAGAAGGGTTATTGAGTTCACTTTGGATGCTAACACCAATACATTGTGGACAACCTCGGGACTCGGGTAGCAGCAAGGTAAGGGACTATCTGTCTCCGTCTTACCTAAAACAAAGGCACCCCACTGTATCCGATGGAGCTATCTTGACTAACACCTACTTTGCTAGTCAAAGTGTCAATTCAAGGCTATATGAAGGAGGGGGGCTCCCAGTCCCTCTATCACCTACGCCTATTTATCACCTACAAGGGGAGTCCCGACAGCGGTGGCTGGCCAGCATCCACCATGGATTGAGTGGTCCTTGCCAGGTTTGAAATTCTCCCAGCTATCGGCCATCCATAAGTTTGGCGTCTGGTAGAAAGTTTGCATCTTGGAGAGCAGGTGTTCCGTCCAGCCCGGGGCTACATATTTACGGTTGAGGGAATTCAATGGCCAGAACCGCATACAATAGGGGTTCATGCCCAGCTCGATGATAGTATTGAGCCTGTAGAGGCACTCTTCCGGGGTCTGTCCCGGGAACCCGATCAATTCGTAGAAGGTAACCTTGTGGCGGTCCAGGCCATTAGACCTCATTATGGCGGCAACCCGGCGCACATCATCCTCGACCTCCAAAGAGTCCCAGGCAAACCGCCAATACTTGAGCCGGAGCCGGGAGTAAAGCTGGTAGTGCTTCTCCTGAAAGAACCTCACATCGAAGCCGGAATTGATGTCAATTTCCCGGCCGTAATTGACCAATTTATTGACCACGAGCTCCTGGTGCCCCCAGCTGGTCGCCAGGATATTGTTATCCCCTATCATTGGCGCCAGTGGGAATTCGTCGTACTCGAGGGCTACCGGCTCCACCTTCTTAACGCCACACCAGGCACAGCGATGGGGGCACCCACGACTCGAAAATGTTAATTTATAGTCTCCTCCCGTCATTTTGGGCCGATATTCCTTCAACCAGCTTAAAGGTGGGATGTGCTCGAAGCGGTCATCCAGGCCATAGTGAGGTTCTATTCCGGTCTGTGTATGTATGTATTTATGCATGAAGGTGGCGGCTGGTCCTCCGATTTCAACCTCCTTTCCCCAGGTTCTTACCAGGTTGACCTGGCTTATCATATCAGGAATATCCCATGTGAAGATGACGCTGAAGTAAAACTTATCCACCGCTCTCCCTAGCATCATCGGTACCCAGGGGCCGGCATAGACCTCATCACCACGCAGACGGTGGTACTGGGCGATTTTCTCAACCCCCAAATTATATATATGATCACCAGGCTTCATCCCATAGTAAGAAGAGTTAATAACAGCCACCCTACTCTTCATTACTGCAAAAGGGCTGTTGTTTTCACTTTCCCTCATGGTCGTGTGGTCATCCTGACCCCCGTGCACCCAGCACAAACCGTCTTCTTCTGCTCTTTCCCAACATCCAAGCTCTGCGCAATACCCCGCTAAGTTTTTCTGTCGTGCGTTAATCAGTAGTAGTTCTTGCCTATCCTGAGAGGGCGGAATAGGGTCAGTCGGCATAGATTGAGCAACACATTTCAACTGGTCAGCAGCAGTTTTTATAAGACTCTCCGCGGCTTCAACAGCTTTCTCCATTTTGGCTAGTGCTGCAACTGCCTCAGGACAAACACTGACTTCCTGTACCCATTTATCAACTCGGTGGTTCTCATATCCTATGCAACCTCGGCGCAGATCCCTAAGCCCGAGACGGACTGCCCGGTCTGCCTGGTTGAGGAGAAGCAACTTAACGCTCGGCCACAACGCCTCTAAAGGGGGCGGTAGAGGAATACTGGCCTTGCCTGTTTTTCCCTTCTTGGCGATTTGAGAGACGCGTGGCTGGCTTATCTTGTAATCGGCGGCGACTTTGGTCTGGCTTTCGCCGGCCGCGATCCTCTCCGTGATTTCCTGCTGTTCCTTTTTGGCCACCTTTATTCTCAGGTCGGGTGGATTATAAGTATTGTCATCCTTGACATTACTTATGCCTTCCCATTCATCTATCGTTCGCCTGGCTACTCCCAGGATACCGGCTGCCTTCTCCTGACTCATAGGAGGTTGGTCATCATGTGGTTTCCGTAATTCCAGTGCTATCTTTTTCTGCCTTTTCCGTAGCTCCTTTATCTGGTCCGGCGACATCTGCCTCCGGGCTACGTTTATTGCCAGTCCCAAGAGGAGGGCGGTTTGTTCATCGAGGTCAAGAGTGTCGTACGGCGCTTTGTTTCCAAGTATTTTCCAGCGGTGGTAACCATCAATAATTCGTCCATCAGGTAACGCGAGGATGCGCTGTAAAACATCGTGTTCAGCAATGCTTGCCTTTAGCGCCTCGAACTCATAACTCGCCAGTGGTGGCAAAAGTTCCTGTAGTTTCTCCCAGGGCCTCAACTCCATATCATTTCCCTTTCACCGCACCTCGTACACACACGCTTATCCTCCTTGAAGGTCCGGCCACACATGCGGCACTTGTAGCGGCGGAGCCTGCCGTATTTCATGCGGTTGGTAATGGGTTGTTCTCTCATTCCCATTTAATTCATGCCATGTCCAGCTTGGTTCGCACCCACCAGAATCCTATATCTGACCTCCCAAATTGCTGCCGACCTCTTCACGGACCAGCTGACTCAAAAGAGATTGACCCCGATGTTGGTGCTCCAATGACGGACATTCATTTTGAGTATAAAAGTGCGCTGCATCGAGCTCATGCCAGGGATACGGTCGAGCGTAAAGAAGAAAAAAGAATAAAGCGCGGCAAATCTGCCTACACTGAAGAGGGATATCTTGAACGATTTCGATAATGAACCAGCCGGTTCCGAAGGGTCTGCGAAAGCCACCGTTATTTGGTCTAGTCTCCATGGTCATTCCTCTCTGTCAGTTAAGTCTGTGAGCGTCTCCTCGAGTGCTTCTGGAGTTTCATCTGGCTGCGCTGGTATATTAGCCCCATATTTCGGTTCAGCCAGCAGCCTGCGAGCTATCATCCGTGCCAGCGTCCTGAGAGCTTCTTCGCCGATGTAGGGCTGCTGGCCGGCCGGCTGCTTGGATTGTCGCTGTTCGGGATTGGTGTCCATACTCTTAGTCTAGAGCAGAAATGTCTAGCTGTCCAAACAACATACTTCATATTCATGAGTTGACATCTGCTATAAAATACAGTAAAATACATTAAGATAGTAATAACTAGCACGACAAATCAATGATGGAGGCTTGATATGCCAAAAACTTTCCCAAATTCACGGAAGGAACTTTGGTTAAGCCAACATGAGCAAGGTAAGACCATTAAACAGATTGCGACTAAAGCTAAATGCGATATGCGCACGATTAAAAGGGCTATTGAAGAGATGCGAGGCAGACACGCCGCACAGGAGGTGATGACGCAGCTCTATCGGGAAGCATTTCGCGGCCATATTGACCGGCTCAACTCGGCTCTTGATTTGATTATCGAGGGTCTGCTGCTACCGGACCCCTATTTCACGGCACTTGGGTGGGCAAATATCGCCTTGTCCGGGTCAGCATCGCAAGAGAGTGGAGAAGTTGGGGAAGAGCGGAGTAACGATAGCGAGCAAGGCGATGACGTCTTATCAGATAAGGCTTTGATCGCAGAACATCTGAAGAATAGCAAGGCTTGGAGAGCACTGGGCGACTGGACCAGAAGCCTCAGGAGACATCGTACAGCCTGTGGTAAACTTCAGATGCGATCGTTTGAGGTATTGATGCAATTAACCGGTCTTAATACGTATGAAGAACGTAATGCTGACTCGGGGCCGTTGCTTCATGCGGAGAACACCGGCGACCTGCTGTGCAGGACGATAGTGAAAGACTTATCTGGAGACACCGATATTGAGATGGTCGCCAAAGGGATCGTGATTGATAATGAACGTGGCATCGTACTGTTCCGCGGTACGGTGCTGGCCGAGGGTATCAAGGAGTCAAAAGAACTTGCCGAATGCCGGGATAGCATTGTGGAAGCACTTAAGGTACTAAAAGAGGGTTCTGAAGCATTTCAGGTGGTAAACACCTTTCAGCAACTGGAAAAGGTCCTGCCCAAAGTTAGGAATGAATTGCGTGCGGTGCGGTTAATGGGCGTGTTGCCTGGTCAGTGTCGTATCTGCCACCAGTTTGGACTATAGGAAGGAGGAAAACACATGAAAGTAGGGTTATATGCTAGAGTCAGTAGCGAAGCTCAGGATGTCAGCCTCTCCATTTCGGCACAGTTAAAGGCGCTCCGGGAGTATGCGGAACGGAACGGCTATCTGGTTGTTCGGGAGTTCGTCGATGAAGCTGAGACGGGGCGCAGCATTTTGAAGCGGCCGGCCTTTCGTGAGATGGTGTCCATTGCCAGAAGCCCGAAGAAGCCCATTGATGCTATCCTTATATGGAAGTTCTCTCGGTTCGCTCGCAACCGTGCCGATTCCATCGTCTACAAGACCCTCCTCAGAAAACATGGCGTGCAGGTGATTTCCATCACCGAGCCGGCGGAGAACAGCCCGACCGGCAGGCTGATGGAGGCGATAATTGAAAGCATGGATGAGTATTACTCCGATAATCTTGGGGAAGAGGTCACACGGGGCATGCGTGAAAGCGTTTCGAGAGGATTTTACCTGTCCAGCAAACCACCCTACGGATATCGGAAGATTCGGGTCATGGACGGTGCGAAGGAACGGACCAAGCTTGAGATTGACCCTGTGCAATCCCTGGTGGTGATTTCAATCTTTAACGATATGCTCTCAGGCAAGGGTTTAACCGATATTGTGCAAGGGTTAAACCAGAGAGGCATTGCCAGCCCGAAAGGCAAGGGTTGGAATAAAACAGGTCTCTACGCCATCGTTATCAATGAGATATATACCGGGACCTTCGTCTGGGGACGTCGCAGCAAACGGGGGAATCCACCGGTTCGAGCCGAGAATGCTTTTCCTGTAATCATTTGCAAGGAAGTTTTCGCAAAGGTTCAGGAACTCATGGGAAGCCGGGCACCGGTAAAACAGCATCCGAGACGAACCGTCAGTCGTTTCCTGTTGAGCGGCCTGGGTGTGTGTGGAAAATGCGGAAAAGCGCTGGTAGGACAAGATGCCAAGAGCGGAAAATACTCTTACTATGTCTGTGGTTCGCTGACTAAGAAGGGCGCTGGTGCCTGTACGACTCCATATCTCAACAGTGGCAAGTTTGAGCAATTGGTGACCTCGAAAATCAAAGAGCATATCCTCACTGTAGGGAATCTGACCAGGCTGGTGGAATTAGTAAATGAAGAGATGGATGAAGCGGCTAGTTCATATCGAGATGAAATGGACACTTTGTTCAACGAGATTGGTAGTGTCGACCGACAGTTGGACAATCTATATGGTGCTATCGAGAACGGCAACATTGATTATGAACTGTTGAAGCCGAGAATAAAGGAACGGAAGACTCAACATGACAAGTTGCTGGCACGAAAGGCTGAACTTGAGATGGTGTTGTCTCAGAGGAAGATTGAATTGGCCAGCCCTGAGGTGGTCAGAGAATATGTTCAGGACTTGCGTCAGTTTCTCGATAGCAGCGACCTTCCGGAAAGAAGGGCGTTCATTAAGAGCTTTGTCAAGGAGGTCAGGGTTACAGGAACTGATGGAAAGATACGCTATACCTTCCCGATACCTCCTGACAATCTTGAGGAAGAGAACCTGGGAGTTCTGCCTACTGTACGGTATGGTGGGCGGTAGAGGACTTGAACCTCTGACCCCCTGCGTGTAAAGCAGGTGCTCTAACCAACTGAGCTAACCGCCCATGGTGGCGCGCTTGGTGGGGCTCGAACCCGCGACCTCAGCCTCCGCAGGGCTGCGCTCTATCCAACTGAGCTACAAGCGCCTAACCAATAGTAGTGCCGAAGGGGAGATTTGAACTCCCATGCCCTTACGGACACTACGTCCTGAACGTAGCGCGTCTGCCATTCCGCCACTTCGGCATGACGGGAGTCACTTGCCTCCTTTTTACAAATGAATTATACTTGGCTTAGGTTTAAGTGTCAATGTCGCAGCCCTTATGAATATTGGGGAGCTAGGTTGATGAGAGTTATTTTATTTACTGGTAAGGGTGGAGTAGGCAAGACCAGTGTGGCAGCGGCAACAGCACTGCGCTCAGCAGAGTTGGGCTACAAGACCATCGTTCTCAGCACTGATGCCGCTCACAGTCTCTCTGACTCCTTTGATACTCCCTTGGGCAATGAGCCCCGGCTCATCATTCCCCACCTCTGGGGGCAGGAAACTGAACTATCCCAGACCTTAGAGACTCAGTGGGGGACTATCCAGAGATATCTATCGGCACTCCTTGCTTGGCGGGGCATGGATGAGATGGTCGCTGAGGAGGTAGCTATCCTTCCCGGAATGGAGGAGTTAACTAGCCTGTTATGCATTGTTCATTACCAGGATGAGGGACAATACGATGTCATTATCGTAGATTGTGCCCCCACCGGGGAAACATTGCGCCTACTCAGCTTTCCCGAGATGCTGCACTGGTGGATGACAAAGATGTTCCCTATTGGGCGCAGGGTGGCCGGTGTGGTATCCCCCTTGGCAAGAGCAGTGATGAACATACCTCTTCCCGATGATAAGGTCTTCAACTCAATTGAGGAACTCTACTCCGAGCTTGACCGGATACGCGCTCTACTCACTGATGCCGAAAAAACATCAGTGCGCTTGGTGGTTAACCCGGAGAAGATGGTGATTAAGGAAGCTCAGCGAACCTTTACCTACTTTAATCTCTATGGCTATTCTACCGACCTCGTCATCTGTAATCGCCTCATCCCTAAGGGAGTCGGGGGTCACTATTTTCAAGCCTGGAAGGATAGCCAGAGAAAGTATCACCAGCTAATTGAGGAGTGCTTCGCCCCTCTGCCTGTCTCAGATATCCCCCTCATGGAGCAAGAAGTGGTGGGCATACCCAGGCTGCGGGTTATGGCAGAGGCGCTCTACGGTGAGGGCGACCCCACTGCGGTTTTCTTCCGGGGGCAAGTTCAGGATATCCAGAAAGAGAACAAGCACTATGTCCTCACCCTTGCCTTGCCCTTCACTAGTAAGGAGAAAATCTCCTTACTGCGGAGCCGTGATGAGCTTACCATCCAAGTGGCAAGCTTCAGGCGGAATGTCATCCTCCCCCGTGTTCTCCGTGGCTTGGTGGTGAGTGAGGCAAAGCTAGAAGAGGGTAAGCTCAAGATTAGATTTCTTCAGGAGAGAAGTGGGGACGGTAAGTAGGCAAAAATTTTACCGAGATTAGGGGAGGTGAGGATATGAGTGACAGTATTTTTGAGGTGGAGTATCACCCTGGCAAGGAAGTAGTGTTGCACTTCAAATCGCCAAAGTTTCAGGGGCTACCCGATTCTACCCGGCAGCATCTAGTGGTAGTGCAGAAGGAAGTGCTGCTGGCACTGCGCAGTATGCTTGATAGGGTGATAGAGAAAACAGAAGAGCCCGAGAAAACGAAGGAAAGAAAGAGAACCAGGATTAAGGTTCAGTGAACTAACCCTTCTTTCCATTACGAGGGCAAAAACTAAATTAGCTCGGTTAATAAGGGTGTCTGAGGAAACCGTAAGCTCGCCTCTTGATGTTTGGAAACTGGCAGAAGGAAAACCCTGAGCTAACATTCCCCCTGGTTAGCAGGAATCAAAATGTGGAGCTGAGGGGACTCGAACCCCTGACCCCCTCCGTGCAAAGGAGGTGCTCTCCCAGCTGAGCTACAGCCCCATTTGTTAAAAACATTATACTAACAATAGGTCTGGTTCGCAATTTCCCTCA
>Ga0209986_10004823_pt1 | contig 11346 bp, 6 predicted proteins | sample BlataG_FD_183168 | JGI IMG/M metagenome (GOLD analysis project Ga0209986, IMG submission 183168) | Deep subsurface microbial communities from Black Sea to uncover new lineages of life (NeLLi) - Black_00105 metaG (SPAdes) (version 2) | ecosystem: Environmental > Aquatic > Marine > Oceanic >...
AGAAGCGGCGGGATTTGCCTCTTATCATTGAAACAATGAACAATTACAAATATGTTAAGTATGATATCTTCGGGCGCAGGACAATGAAATTTACCGGGGCTACATCCTCCTGATTTTAGGGTGTCATATTAAACATGAAAATCTGTGGTCATCAATTATCAAAAATCAAATAGCATATTTCTTAAAAATAGAAGCATAGGGCTCTCGCATTGACCGTGCTAACATTCTATTGGCTTGGTCGTTGTTAATAAACTTTTCATTTACAGGCTCCCACTCCAGTTCTTGTTCGAGCATCATGGCAATATTCCCCAAATGTGCTATCGTAATAGATCTGTGACCAACTTCTGCTGGAGCAGCAGTTTCTTCTTTGGAAATAACACAATCAATGAAATTACGATGATGCCCCCCTTCGCTTTTGTATAAATGAATTTCATTGGGTCTAATAACGGTATCAAGTAGAGACTCAGGGTCGGCAACATTATGCCAGATACTTCCTTCAGACCCTTCAAACTTAACTCCTATATTTTTTCATTGCTTGATACTATTAATTTTACACCGTTTGCATAAATAGCTTCAAAATAGAATTCGACATCCGTGTTCCATATGGGATGTTCAGCCCATGTTGCTCTAGCATTTTGAATTTTTATGGGGCCGCTGTCATCGGTTCCTATTCCCCATTGTGCGATATCAATAAAATGACCTCCCCAGTCAGTTACCTGTCCTCCGGAATAATCGAGCACCCACCTGAAATTAAGGAATGTTCGCGATGGACAATAAGCCGCCTGTGGTGCTGGTCCTAACCACATGTCATAATTATAAATTTTTGGCACAGGTATTGGATTTGTCATAAACCTGGTTTTCCTTAAACAGGTATTCCTGATGGTAAACCACAGTATAATAACTACAAAGGCTTTTCATGGCCTTCCATATATCCGTTTTCGATAAGTGTTATCAGACCCAACAGTGCCCCCCAATGATAATTTGGGTCACTGCTGTGCATATCACAACCTTCTCCGGTTTCAGAGTTATAATTTTCATGTACATGCCGATGCTCCATCCATTCTTTTAGAAGAAGTTTATTCGATCTTTCTGCCAGTTCTTTTTGTGCCTCCGGGAGATTATAATTTCTCAGACCGAGATATACCAGAAAATTCATTGGTCCCCAAACCCTTCCTCTCCAATAATGGTTATCCTTAAAGGCTGGATTGTTTCGGGAAATTGAGGGAAGTATCCATTCGCCCCAGAATTCATCCTTATTGAAAAAATGTTCGTTAATCATCCTTCCGGCCTGTTCCTGGGTTGGGGCTTTTGCCAGCAGGGGATAGAAATTGGTCGGGGCAAGTGTTTTACTGGGTTCTTTCGTATCTAGGCGCATGTTATAATAGATGCCATCTTCCTCATTCCAAAGTTTGCCGAGATTTTTTCGGTATTTCTCGGCCCGTGCCCTAAGCTCCCTTACATTGTCTTTTTTATTGAGCACTTCAGCAATATCGGCCAGGGCTTCACAGTCCATGACATACAGTCCCATAAGTCCAACATCGGCAAGAAGCAGCTGGTGGGTTGTGGTATCAAATGGTACATTGTCGTACTGAGGCGAGCTGTCAAGTCCTGATTCAAAATGTGCGGCTTTTGCCGAGTTTATTCTAGAATCGCTGTATCTTATGATTGGTTTGTAGGGAGTTGAGCCCCAGCACAGAAACCCATCGGTGTCCCGATTCTCCGACCACCACCTGTTCCAAGTAAGTAGTTTTGGATAAGTTTCTTCTAAAAACCATTTTTCCCTGTATTTCCTGTAAATTTCCTTAACTGAAATGGCTCCTACCGGTGGCTGGGATCTGTCTCTAGATTTAAATCCATCTTGTTGGTATATGTTTGGCACAAATCCGTTTTCAGTAATGGCATTTGTCATCTCAATGGCATTGGCATATGCCAGTTCCTTATTGTCGACGGCATGCAGATAGGAAGCAAAGTACGTATCCCAACAAAACAGAACAAATCCTCCCCTGGAGAGGCTCCATATCCTGCTAACAGGTGAAATTACGGTTCTGGAATCGGGTTCATAGATAACATTCCAGGCCAGGGCATTTTGTATTGCAGCATAGGTTTCGGACAGATTCCCGAATTTTTTCTTTTTACTTAAATGAACTGCCCTGTTATTGTCCAAGATACTCTTGATTTCCTGTAAACTCCTTAACTTACCGGATGAGATTCCCACGGCTTCTGATAATGAACATTCTATATATGTCTTTTCATTATCGGAATGGAATTTTTCTATTTTTTTTGTCGTGTATACAGGTATTTTTCGGGAGGGGATGTCTATGAGAGGGATTCTATCTTCGAGAGTAACTTTGCCTTGCAGGTCGTACCATATTTGCCCGGGTTGGATTTTCAATGTACCATTAAGGGTATTCCCCTCGATTGGTTCTATAAGGATCACAGCATCCCTGGTTTGGGTCGAAGCATATTGTATCTTGAATGTCATGTCTTTCCATCCCAACTGGTATTCTATATATGATCCATCGTTGGAATGCAGGGTTAGTAAAACATTTTCGTCCCTTCTGTTTCTATTTTTTTTATTCGTGATTAAAGCACGGTTGAGTATCTCTTGTGAGTTTTTATCCTTAATGGATAGCTTGATCGATATACATTCGGGCAATAGGGCATATGTCAATAAATCTCTAGTATCCCAAGTGTTCCAACCATTAGCAAGTTGAGCTTTGAGTTTTATGTATTCGATGCCTGAATATTCCCTATTGTATGTTCTGTTTTTACAGCCAATAAAACAAACTATTAATATTGCTGCAATCAAGGATTGCTTTTTCATCTGTTTAGTAATAATTATTTTCATTATGCATTGGATACCTGGTTTAGTTCGATTCACAATAATTGGGAAGAAAACCGATAAAGCCCCTAAGCGTTTTTCTCGCGCATAAGAAAGAAGTTATGCAACTTTTTGGGCAATATCAATTGGATTTTCAATTAGTCATGAAAGTATTTACGAATATTAACGCTCTGTCTTGAAGAATCCGGTTAATTTCAAAAGAAGGATGTAGGGTATTCTCTACATCCTTCTTTCTTGTATTTATTAATGTATCAGAAAAATAATTATATTTCTCAACTCTAATAACCCGGATTTTGGGTTATTTCGGCATCAATGTTCAAGTCAATCTGATCCTGAGGGATTGGCCATAAGTTATTATTATCCTGAATATTTGCTCCAGGGGAAAGCGGATTATCGTTATAAATCCTTACCCTTTCAACAAGTAAGCCCAACCTACACAGAGTGAGCATTCTCCACTCTTCAGTATAAAGTTCTCTGGCCCTTTCATCTAGGATGTAATCGATATCTACTTCTGCTGGAGTGACCGGTGTAGCCTGTGCCCGATTCCTAATTTCATTTATGTCAGCCGCAGCCGCTTCAGTATTATTAAGACCCAAATATGCTTCAGCCCGAATCAAGTAAGTTTCAGCCAACCTAATTGCATATAAATCTTTGTGAGTTGTGCCTCCTCCAGATCTTGCCGGATCAGTATAGTGGTCCAAGGGTGTTGCAATTTTCATAAAATACGGGAAGATATATTGACAAGTATCATTAATGTCATTTCTTGTACCCGCTTCATATAGGCTGAAATCAACCTTTTGTCCATGATAAGCTGATGCTGGATTGTCGAAGTAGAAATTCCTTTTAATATTATGTTCGGCATTTCTAATATCGTTGTTCCAATCGCTTTGCCAGATCTTATACAACACATAACTCGTAGGTCTTACCCAGGCAACAGGCCGTCCCAATGTATCGCTATATCCGGTATATTTACCACTAACATACTCACCAAGAAATGCTTTTTTTCCATCTGGTGTATTACCCATTCTGTAGTAGGCAGGTCCGTACATTCTTTCACTGGCATAATCATAACCACCAATCACAACTGGCTCTACTTGAATTACCCATATGGCTTCAATATTTTCTGTTAAATTATGATTGTTCATTCTAAACAAATCATAATAAACATCTCCCGTGCCAAAGACATCATTCCCCAATTTGGTTCCAAACCGGGTTTTCATTAATGTATATCCATAGTTATTAATTACATCTGAAGATGCATCTACTGCTGATTGAAACTTACCCTGAGCAAGATATATTTCACTCAACAAGTGAGCCGCAGCACCCTGAGTAATGCGTCCAGGAGCGGCTTCACTGCCCGGCTCAGGTAAATTGGCAGCAGCAAAAGCAAGATCTTCTTCAATTAAAGCGTAAACTTCTGCTTTTGGAGCCCGTACAAAATCAGTTTTGATATAATTAAATGCCTCCGTAACGAGAGGAACATTTCCATACAATGTTACCAGCGTTCGATAACCAAATGCCCTGAAGAACTTTGCTTCAGCCAGAGCCGCATTTTTTTGAGCTTCACTCTCCCATACTGCATCTTCTGTTTTATTTATACCCACGATAAGTACGTTAGCTCTTTGAATGATCTGATAGGCATCCCTCCACACCTCCGGGCTGATACTGGTAGCCGTTAATTGACTGGCATAATCGCTCATTGTGCCACCGGCCGGATTTTCACCAAAGTAGGCTAAATCTGTTCCAAGAGCAGTCATAATACATGTATGATTATTATTTCGTGCATACAAAACGCGAACCGTTGAATGCAATCCAACAATTGCCTGCTCAACATCTGCTGGCCCGCTGTAGGCGTTTTCAGGTGTCAAAAAATCAAGTGGGGTTTCATCCAAAAAATTTTCACTACAGGAAGTAAAGATGAGCAGCAGTGTAAATACCCTTACTAAACATCTTTTACTCAAATTATATATTCCATTTATATATTTCATTTTCAAATTTTTTAGTATTAATGAATCGTATTCCTGATCCAAATAATTAATTATGATGATTAGCTAAAAACTCATTCTAAAACCACCAATAACACTTCTCATCATTGGGACATTGTCATAAACTTCAGGATCCCATCCTGACCACTTAGTCCAGGTATATAAATTCCTTCCGCTTACATAAAATTGCAGACTATTTAAGCCAATTTTGTTTATAAATGGTTTATTAAAATCATAATTAAGCGATACATCTTGCAATCTCACAAAGCTTCTTTCTTCATAAACGTCATGACTTCTTCTTGGAGAATAATACATACCCGGAGCGTCATTTACCGGATTATCGGGTCTCCAGTATGGGCGAATGGCTGTCTGGTTTTTTCTGTATGCCGCATCAGTTCCTCCTGCAACTACAGAACTGTAATTATCATCCATATAATATCCGTTGCCACCTTGTATTGAGTTAATAAAAAAGCTAAGCGTTATATTTTTATATGTAATTGAATTATTGATACCAAAACGATAATTCGGTGTAGCATAACCAACAATATCCCTATCATCATCGGCGTGAATATCACCATTTTCATTGATATCCTTAAGTTTGTAGTGACCTGGATAATATCTGTCATGCAGTACACCGTTAAAAAGATCTTCTTCCTGCCATACACCTTCAACAATATAGTTATAATGGGCGTTTATGGGATGGCCAACAAACCATTCGTTACCAATATCGGCATCAGTCTCACCACCATAAAGTTTTGTTATCTCATCCCTGTTTATAGAGAATAATAATCCTGAATTCCAAACCAAAGAAGATGATTTAACATTAACGGTAGAGAAGCTAACTTCGATACCCTTATTATGTATTTCGCCAATATTTGACCACACACTTCCATAACCGGAAGCTGGAGGTGCTGTTCGCTGAACGAGTACATTGCTGGTATTTGCATTATAAATATCAACTACACCTGAAATCCTTCGGTCCAGGAATGTAAAATCCAATCCAATATTTGCTGAAGCAGTAGTTTCCCAACCTAATTCATTATTTCCTAATATTTCAGGGTAAATTCCTATTGCAGTAACACTACCAAATACATAATCGCTACTTGTCATTTTCGAATAGCTTGAATATCTTCCGATTCCCTGATTCCCATTCAAGCCATAGGAGACACGAAGTTTTAGGAAGTCGAGCCAACCTGCATTGCTAAGGAAGTTTTCTTCCGAAGCAACCCATCCTAGCGAAACAGAAGGAAAGTCTGCATATTTATTGTTTGCCCCAAATCCGGAGAAACCGTCCCTCCTATAAGTAGCCGTCAACATGTAACGATTGTTGTACATGTAACTTGCACGTGCCATGTATGAAATACTATTCTCCTCCCAGGCTCCAGACGAACTTGACTGGTTTTCGCCCAAATGCATAGCATTATAGCCTAAGGTATAATTCTGAAAACCATTTGCTGAAGACGAGGAGGATTCACCGGTTCTGCTTTCGGTGCTGTATAGCAACGTGGCATTGACTCTATGAAGTTCTGCAAAAGTCTTTGAATAGGAAAGAATATTATTTAAAAACCATCCTCGCTCTTCGCCATGTAATTTTTCTGCTACCCCGTTATTATCCTTGCCTTCAAAAACAGTAGGAGGATAAAATGTGTTGTGTTTTAATGCATTGAACGTATTTGAATAGTTAATTTCATAGTTCAATCCGTTAATCTTTGGGATATCTACTTTTGCATACAAAACAAGAAATACATTGTCTTCCACCTCTACATCGTCAACCAATGTGTTTCTAAGAGGGTGGCGTTGTACACTCTCACCAGCCAAATCAAGGGGGTAATTTCCATTCTCGTCGTACATATTGGCCCATGGGCTGGCACTAAGCGCATTACCTATGTCAACTTCTAATCCCGAATAATCAAGACGAGAGACTGATGAATTCAAACCAATTTTCAACCAATCGGTGATACTGTTCTCGAAATTTGCTCGCAAGGTAATTCTATCAAATTCATCGTTTAACATTATGCCTTTCTGATTTGTGTAAGATGTTGACAAGAAGTAATTGGTACGATCTGTTGCGCCCGAAACATTTAAATTATAATTCTGAATTGGAGCTAATTGAGTTACTTCATCAAGCCAATCGATTTCGTTTCCGGCAAGGTAATTTTCCTGTTCTTCAAGTGAACGTAAACTTTGAGCTGCTAAATTCCGGTCAGTTACATCTGGGCGTACAGGTCTTCCTGTGGCATCTGGTGGATTACTACTATACCATGAATATAAGCTTTGCTGATAATAATAATCAACCATTCTTACCGCAAATTGTTCACCATCCATTATATTGATACGATTTGTATTCGTTAAATCCTGAAGTCCATAATACATGCTGAATTCGAAGGTTGGTTTTTCCGATTTCCCTCTCTTGGTGGTGATTATAACGACTCCGTTAGCCGATCTCGATCCATATACAGCCGCGGCACTTGCATCTTTCAGTACGTCGATTTTTTCAATATCGTTTATATTGATATTAGATATATTTCCATTATATATTATCCCATCCAAAACAATCAATGGTTCATCGCTGGCAGATAAAGATGTTTGCCCCCTTATGGAAAGACTTGCAGATTCACCAGCTCTCGAAACACCACCTACATTTATCCCGGGGAAATATCCCTGAAGTGCCTGAGTAAGATCGACATTAGCAGCACTTGTCTTTTCTTCCATATCAACGCTTACAATCGAACCCGTAAGATCCCGTTTTGAACTGGTGCCATACCCAATTGCCACAACTTCTTCCAGTCCAATAATATCTTGAGCCATTGTTATATTGATTTCGGTTTGGTTTCCAACTTTGATTTCTTGTGTAAGCATTCCGATAAAAGTAAATACCAACACAGCATCTGGATCTTCCACTTCAATGCTAAAGTTTCCATTCAAATCAGTAATGGTCCCGGTTATAGTCCCTTTAATAATAATGTTAACCCCCGGAAGGGGATTGCCGTCTTCGTCGGTTACTTTTCCGGTAACAACTATTTCCTGGGGTTGCCGGACCTTTGCAACACCTTCATCAAGAATATTTTTTGGGGATAAAATGATCTGACGACCCATAACAAGGTGGTCAATATCTGTGTCCTCAAAAAGTGCATTTAAGATATTCTTAATATTTTTGTTTGATACCTCTATGTCAACTCTGCGACTTACATCTACAAGCTGGTGATTATAGAGGATATAAAACTCACTTTGGGCTTCTATTTCTCCCAATACCTGTTCAACAGTTGCATCGCTCATCGACAAGGTGAGCCTGGCAGTCTGAGAATAGGAATCATCGGCAAAAACCTGAAATATGCAGATGAACAAAAGAAAAACTGATATTTTCATAATCCTGAATAATTTAATTAAAAAGCCAAGATTTAATTCATCAGCTTTTAATAAATAGTTTTTTTTCATAATTTTACATGATTTAGTAGGTTAAATTAAAACGTACATAGGTTTTAAGAACATTAATCTGCTTAATTAGCAGGAAAGTAACCCACATTACTTTCCTGTTTTTTCTTCATAGGGTTTTACATAGGCAATTAATTTTAGGTGTTTAATTTTTAGAGAAAAGGATTATTTTTCGTTTTAAATAGCTCCCGTCTTCATTCTTTACACGCCTATATATTTTATAGTCAATTGCCGAACTTAATTTCAACAATCTTAATGTTTCAAATAAAGTTTCTTCTTCAAAAGTTGCATGGAAATGATACTTGAATAATTGTTTATCTTTCACTTCTATTTCAACATTATAAAATCTTTGCAGATGACTGATCACACGTTCCAAAGGATCATTTCTGAAAATCAATTTACCATCTTTCCATGCTGTATATTTATCAGTTTCATTATCAATAATTTTTAAAGAATTTGAGAAGTAGTCCATTTGGGCATGTTGACCGGGTTTCAAATCCAGGGTCTTTTTAAAAGTACCATCCTGCATTAATTTCTCAATCTGGACCTTTCCGTTTTCAAGAGTCACTTCTTCAAAATAATCAAGGTCAGAATATGCCTGTATATTAAAAGAAGTCCCAAAAGCTCTGACCTGGTAATATTTTGTAGATACAACAAAACTTTTTTTCTGATTACTGATCACATTGAAATAACCTTCCCCGTTTAGTATAACTTTTCGTTCATTATTTGCAAACCTAATGGGAAATTTTAATGAACTACCGCTGTTTAACCATCCTGAAGAACCGTCGGGCAGATTAAAATTTATTCTGGACCCATAGGGTGCATGTATTTCTGTGAAAACTGGTTGTTTAACCGGCAACCTGTCCCCCCCCTGCCATAGCCGGATATTTATAACCAATAACAGAACAATAACGGCTGCAGAGGTATAAGTAAATGCTGATTTAGCCTTGGATAACCATATCGTTTTTTTTATCTTTAGGCATTCGTTAAGGTGTATGTTATAATGAATTTTGTATAAGATATTGGTTAGTAGTCCTTTTTTGTCTCCTTCTGTACTAATCTGTTCCCATTCTTGTTTAGCTGCTTCAGATGTTTTCTTATTATATTTTATATCAGCAAACCAATATTCAACAATTTCCTTTTCCTCCGGAGAACATTTTTTCTGATAATATTTCTCTATAAGTTTTTTATCAAACTCTTTATAATTTTTTTGCTTCATTATAACTCTGTTAAGAAAGAATAAAAAGGAAGGGATCCATAACCGGACCGCTCCCTTTTTAACCCTAATTATTAACCTAAAATAACATATCTTAGGTGATTAACCTTATATTAATACGCAGCAAACAGGGTTTACACCCAAAAATATCAATAATAAAAATCTAAATATTTTAATAAGTAAGGAATACTGGAGTCGAAAGAGCGATGGGACGAAAGGGCGATGGAGCGAAAGAGTGATGGGGCGACGGGGCGAAAGGGTCGAAGAGCTTTCTCCATTTTACATTTAGACATTTAGACTTTCGACATTTAATTTGTTAGTAAAACAATACAAAAAACAAAATAACAAGGAAAGATTGTTCCTGAAGTCTTTCACGCAAATACCTTAAAGCCAGGTTCAAATGATTCTCAACGGTTTTCTTTTGAATATTCATTCGTCTGGCAATATCATCATTGCTAAGACCTTCATTCCTGCTTAACCTAAAAACCATCCGGCGTTTTGGGGGGAGTTGTTCAACAATTGTGTTAACAGCTTTTTCCAGGCTTCTGAATTCGATTGATAATTTTGTTGAATCCGAATAGGGCTCTGTTTCTTCAAGCCATTTATTTATTAATTTTCTGTCTTTAACCTTCTTCCTGAAATAATTCCGTATTAAATTTAAAGTTATAGTAAATAGAAATCCATTGAAGGATTTATTTGCATCTATTTCTTTTCTCTTATCCCATATTTTCATAAAGATCTCCTGAACAAGATCCTTAACGTCTTCCTCATTTTCAAGGTGTTTAATTGAGAAATTATAAACCTTCTGACTATATTTATGAAACAATTCATTGAATGCAAACACATCACCTTTTTTCAAGGTTTTCACAAGCTTTTGATCGGTATTTTTATTTTTTTCTGACAATCCGGGTTTGTTTATGAAACAAAGTTAACCTTGTTAATTTATTAAAGAAAGAACATAGCTTCGCAATTTAATTAAAAAGGTTAATATTATTCAAATGGAACTGCTAAATTTGAATGATTGTGGAATAAACCCGATACCCGATAGCTATCGGGTATCGGGTTTCGGGAGAGGCTAAGGCTAAGGAAGATAAAAGGTTTTAAGAAACTATTATTTGAAATGACATACAGGCAAAATAACATTACGGGAGATATTCCTTTTGTATTGGGGGCCTATTTATTATGGTATACAGGAAAGTAAGGATGTGGTAAAAGAAAATGTAGATAAAATATTGAAATGCCATACCCCCTTTTAGGGTATAATATGTATAAATGCAAAAAAATATGTCTAAATGAGGGCTGAAAGGTTAATATGTGCAGTTAAAAACCTTAGCCTTTTATAAGATAAGTTTTTTTTCATACACATAACTTATTGTAAATCAATAAAAATTTTTGAACTTAGCCCCGATGGCTATCGGGGCGATCTCATGAACTTGCCCTGTGAAATACTTGCCCAGTGGAATTCTGAAAGAACATTCCACAGGGCTGCCATGCAGTAAAGTCTTAGACTTTATTTCACAGGGCGAGTGAGTAAATACCGATACGTAATAAATACACAGTTCCAAGGTTGAAAAAGCAAACATCTATGTTCGTGCAAAAACCATCACACTGCCCATGGAAAACAAAATGTTCCGTTTGACTGCCATACTCGGGGTCCTTGATTTTGGAATGACCGGGTGGTTCCGAGTACGTACAGAGCTGGCTGCTTTCACAATTGGCACTGCGAGTCTCTTAAGCATTCCGGGGGAAATTTATCCTGAAATCGTTAATGGCGGCATTGAAGCGCCCATAGGACAGGATTATGAAATTGATCCCATAGAAACTCCGTCGCTGCGTGAACTTATGCCCGGGAAATATCGATTCGTTATAGG
>Ga0209986_10004824_pt1 | contig 11345 bp, 12 predicted proteins | sample BlataG_FD_183168 | JGI IMG/M metagenome (GOLD analysis project Ga0209986, IMG submission 183168) | Deep subsurface microbial communities from Black Sea to uncover new lineages of life (NeLLi) - Black_00105 metaG (SPAdes) (version 2) | ecosystem: Environmental > Aquatic > Marine > Oceanic >...
TTCAACAGGAAATCTAGCTGATTCAGCCAGCCAGTCCACTGTAGTAAAGTCACCGCAAGGGAAACGGGCAGAATGATCTTGCACATCCAGACAAAACTACTCCACCCCTTCTTGACCCCCGCCAGAAAACCTCTCTTCAGTTGACTTCGAGAAGCAGACATCCTGATACTCGTCTCCCTACTTCAACTTCATCATTCCTTCTGACATCGGATAACACGAAAGTATAGCAGAAGCACCCCCCTCTCACTGCGTCAGGGACTAGCCCGCTACTTGAAAAAGCTGAAGGCAAGAGTCTATAATTCCTCAGGGACCAGACTACGGAGCGCCGACGAATAGCCAAGTGCACGAGTTCGCAATAACCCAGAGTATATTGAACATCGTTTTGGATGAGGCCAAAGCGGCTCAGGCAAGCAAGATCACCAAGATTAACCTGGTAATCGGTGAGCTATCGGGAGTCGTCAGCGATTCTGTGCAATTCTACTTCGACTTCCTGAAGAAGGATAACGCTGCCGAAGGCGCGACTATCGATTTCAAGCAGGTGCCAGCCGAGTTCAGATGCCGGGATTGCTCGACGAGCTTCAACCCGAAGGACTCCCTATGGATTTGCCCGGACTGCCAGAGCTCCAGTATAGAAGTAATCAGCGGGCGCAACTGCTACATAGAAAGCATAGAGGTGGAATAATGAAGATAGAAGTACTGAAAGATATCACAAGTGCCAACGACGCCATAGCCGACCGGAACAGGGGAACTCTGGACAAGCATAACGTCCTTACCCTCAACGTTATGTCATCGCCGGGGGCCGGCAAGACCAGCCTCATCCTGAACACAATCGACCGTCTGAGGAATGAATTGAACCTGGCTGTCATCGAAGGTGACGTAGCCTCCAAGATAGATGCCGACAAGATCGATAGCCAGGGAATCCCGGTAATCCAGATAAACACCGGCGCTAGCTGCTCACTGGAAGCTCAAATGATCACGCCCGCTTTGAACAGGTTGCCTCTGGAGAATATCGACCTGCTCTTCATCGAGAACGTCGGCAACTTGATTTGCCCCGCTGAGTTCGCACTGGGAGAACACAAGAAGGTGGTAATCGCCAGCACTCCTGAAGGCGATGATAAGCCAACGAAGTATCCTCTGATGTTTACCGAAGCCGACACCGTGGTGATAAACAAGCTCGACCTCCTACCTTACCTCGAATTCGACTTCGCGGGCTTCCGCAAGGCGGTTGAAGGGCTGAACCCCAAGGTCAAGATATTTGAGGTCTCTTGTAAGACAGGGGCCGGCATAGACGCCTGGTGCTCCTGGATATCAGCCGAAGCGAAAAGGGGTCGCGTCTGAAATCCAACACTGATAGCTAAGCAATGCTGGCAAATGAGCGGAACGGTGAGTGTACGGGCAAGCCTTCCCTACAGTCCTCCCTCCCCTGGCGGGAGGGAGACAGAGACGGGGAAGCTTGTTATCACCCTCACCCTAGCCCTCTCCCGTCGAGGGAGAGGGAAAAAAGAAGGACATATCCCTACCCTGAACTCTCAACAAGGGATCGATGTGTCACTCATGTGCTGAACGAGTACACAGGCTTGAAATTTCGGGAGTTTACGTGAGTCATCAGGAGAACCTACAACCCAAGCTGAGGCAAAAGGCCAACGATATCCTGGGCCGGCTGTCACCGGCGGAACGCGAAGCACTGCTGGTCAAGAACTGGATGTCTCACGATGCCCGCTGGTTCATGGCAGTCGCCGCGGAGTGCGGGATACAAGTCGCCAACCGCCTTAATCAAATCGTAACACACCGTATCGGAAAGGTAGAAGCCCAGCGCGTGGCCCGAGCCTTGCAGTTGCCCCCGATGACGACCGTGGACGACTATCTCCCGGCACAGGAAATCTTCATGAGCCTGCTCGGGCGTGACCTGGCTGATTACGATTTGGTCAGGGTTGGTGACAATGCCTTCAAAATCCACCTGCGGCGCTGTTTCGCCCATGAAAACGTGGTACGTGCCGGCACCGCCGACCATTATGTATGTGGCATTTTCTCACGCACCAACGGCTGGCTCGAAGCGCTGGGGCTAGAGTACGAAATGGCGCCACCTCTGGGCAAATGCCTGAAGGTCGAAGGACGTGAATGCGTCCACACCTTCACCTTCAAAGCAGAATCGCCACAGCCCGGCGCTCCAATTGCAGACCACTAATAGCCTACAACGGCACATGAAACGCGTTCGCCCGAATGCTCCGCACTTCGCAAGACCCATCATAACCGTGCCACGCGCTACACGGCTGTAGCTCTTGACAGAACAGAATGCTGTAGGCTATCCTATACCTAGGGTTACTAGGTATCAGGCACGAGTGGAGTTAGGGGTATGGCCACTGTGGAAGTACTCTACACTACCTTGCTAGCGGTGTCCGCTTTCTGCCTGGGTGCCTGCCCTTTTTCAGTATGGATAGGCTACTGGCTGCTGGGTAAAGACATAAGAGATTATGGAGACGGCAATCCCGGCGCGGCGAATGTCTTCCGAGCTGGAGGCCGCAAGTCTGGTTGCCTGGCTCTAATCCTGGACATGGCAAAAGGCGTACCTTTTGTGGCCCTGGCGCACTCATTCTTCGGACTCCCTGAGGGCGCAGTCATGGCGGTTGGACTGAGTGCCATACTGGGACATGCCTTCTCCCCCCTGCTCCGGTTCAAAGGCGGCAAGTCGCTGGCGGTCACTGCTGGTGTCCTCTTAGCGCTGCCTCAACACGAGGTGCTGATCGCGTGCCTCGTATTCATGTTCCTGGCTTTTCTGTTCATAGCAATCGACGCCTGGAGGGTGATTCTTGGCTCGGCAGGTGCCCTGACTTACCTGGTAACCACCACGGGTTTTTCACTGGAATCGCTGTTTGTGTTGTGTGTGCTCGCAGTATTCGCAGTGAAGCAACTCAAAGACCTGAGGACTACTCCCAGGTTCAAAGTAGCACTCATCGGCCGGTTTCGAACAAGAAAACGACAAGCCTAAGCCAGTAATAGCGAGATTCACAGCATGCTGTACCAGATAATAGTAGCCATCGGCCTGGCGCTCTTCGCCCTTAACCTCATCCTCAATCTGAGAAGCCTCAAGACGCCCAGTAGCGGTACTAAGATACTCCAAACGGCGCCGCTTATCTCCGTACTGGTGCCAGCGAGAAACGAGGAGACAAATATACAAGGGTGCCTGGAGTCCCTGCGGAAACAGGATTACCCCAACTTCGAGATTCTGGTGCTGGATGACAACTCCTCGGATGGCACGGCCGACCTTGTGGCCCGGATAGCGGCCACGGACAGCCGTGTCCAGCTGATACGAGGTGAACCCCTTCCTGAAGGCTGGGCGGGCAAGCCGTTCGCCTGCTATCAGCTCGCCAAGAGGGCCGCAGGTTCGTGGCTGCTGTTCGTTGATGCCGATACCGCACATGCCCCTCATATGCTGCGCAGTGTCCTTGGCCTGGCCCTTGAGCTTAGACCTTCCCTGCTCTCTGGATTCCCCCGCCAGCTTGCGTCTTCCTTTGCCCAGAAGGTGGCAATGCCCGTACTGTACTTCGTTATCATGAGCTGGTTGCCGCTGTGGTGGGTGCAGCGCTCCAGAAAACCGAGGCCATCGCTGGCAATCGGTCAGTTCCTCCTCTTCCCCACGGAGGAATACTGGCGCATGGGCGGACACAAGGCAGTGAAATCCAGAATCCTGGAAGATGTCTGGCTGGGGGTTGAAGTGACCCGGCATGGAGGCCGGCACGTGGCGGTCAATCTGTCACCAGTGGTCTCATGCCACATGTACCGAAACGTAGGGGCAATGTGGGAGGGGTTCGTCAAGTGGATGTACTCAGTGGCAGCGTTATCACCGGCAGCCCTCGTCGGGCTGATGATAGCCGGCTACGTTTTCCTCCTGGCCCCATTCTACTGGCTCTGGAACACGCTGTTCGGAGCGGCTGCCCCTGCCGATTGGCAACTTATCGTCGTTTTCCAGGTCGTCCTGATAGTAGGCATGCGCTGGCTGGTAGACAACTACTTCAAGGAGCCGGCCGCTTCGGCCTTCCTGCACCCGATTGGGTTCTCATTCCTCTTCCTGACTGCTCTCTATGCTGGCGCGCGACAGGCCGTCGGCAAGGGAGTCCGCTGGAAGAACCGTCTCTACGGCGAAGCGTCGGGCATCAACTAGAATTAACTCAGATGTAATAGCCTTCTCACCCGAGCCTTCGCGTGCCGACCTGGCCGACTCTCACTCCACCACAACGTATTGCTTTTCCCTTGGCCCCAGGCCGTGCTTCAAGGCTGTAATGACCTGAAGAGATTGCCAGGGGTCTGCCACGAGCTCGTTCCGAGCCTCATACGCCAGGAGCACCTTCATCGCTTCGACGTCCGTAGCGACAGCGTCACCGGAAGCGAGTAGCAGCCCGGGCTTCACCAACTGGCCCTTGTCGGGGCCACCAGAAACGAAAGCTCTTCTGCCGTCCATGATTATCAGGTCAGGTTGCCAGCACAGGCTGATTTCCGCAACCTTCTCCTCCAGGTTGCGCGCGTGAAGAGCACGGCGTTCCCCCGGGTGCATGAAGCCCACGGTAAGCTTCAGTGCACCGGTAAACCGCGCCATTTTGTGGGTCTTCAGGCACGGCAAATACACTACCTTGTCGGCCTCGTACGCTCTGCGCGGCACACGCACCGAGTCCAGGTAATCACCGCCGACCTTAACTCGCACCCAGTCTTCAGTCTTTTCGTCAAAGGCAACCAGCTCCACATCCAAATCACGTACCGAGTCGGACACGCCCAGCTTTCGGAAGACGTTCCTGGTGGGCCTCCACATCCCCCCGGCACTCTCACCGATTGTCACACTTGCTCCCGCCTCCAGTAGAAGCTTAACCACGGCGCGCAGAAACGCAAGGTCTGTGGAACCAGGGAACGGGTCTGGACTGTTGAAATTCGGTTTCAGAAGAACCTTGTCGCCCCTACCAATGGCCTTGTCCAAAGGCCCCAGCAGCGCCATAACTCTATCGATGGAACCTTTTATGTCCTCACCCGCCACCGCCTTCGCCACCCGGGGTTGGCCATTGCTGCACCAGGGGTTGACAGCCCGGGGCTTCGGGGCGACAAGGGGAACGTTCTTCGGCGGCCTATCAGCAAGGAAGTGATAGATTCCAACGACGCTGTCGACAAGGTCTGACATTCGATCTCTCATTTGTGCTCAGCAACCGCCCGGCTTTTTCACCGCACATATTATGGACTCACCAGGAATCCCAGTACAAACGTAGACTCCCCAGCCAGAAGCGTCCGAGTTCCAGTTGGAGCTTCTCGATGCGGCTCAATCGAGCAGGAAGTCCAGGCCTGCATCTTCGTCGTGATACGTTTTCGCCATGACTTCCAGCTCCTCAACCCGCTTTCAACGTCGTTACTGGGTCTTGAGTTCCCTGCCCATGCTGAATGCCTTGCCCACGACCTCTCCGAGGGCTTGATACTGAAGAGTAGTCGTGTTGAAGGCAAAGGGCCTGATCTTACTGACATCCGGTTTCCCGTCCGTGAGGCAGGCCTCCGAGACATGGGTCTCCTCAATTCTGCCTACGACAAGCGAATGACTCCCCAAATCCAGCATATGTACCACTCTGCATTCCATATTGACGGGGCACTGCTCTATCAGCGGGGCGTTGTCGACTTCGCCGTAGAATACCTCGAACTGGCAGACCCCCACCTTGTCGACCTTCGCACCGGAAATGATGCCACAGTAGTCGGTTTCCCTGGCCATATCGGCGGACGGGACGTTGACTGAGAAAGCCATGTTTTGCCTGATGCCCTTCAGGGTGTACCGGCTGTGCCGTATGGCCACCGAGACCATCGGCGGATCACTGCCGGCAATACCACCCCAGGCCACCGCCATGAAGTTCGGTTTGCCATCAATATCTGCTCCAACCAGGAGCGTGGGCATGGGGTAGATTAGAGTCTGCGGGCCCATTGCCGTCTTGCCCATAGGGTTTCCTCCTTTACACAGGTATAGCGTTCTCCGGGTGCCCGGAGTCCATTTCGACAGCGCGGACTGTCCTACTGCGCCAAGATTGTAGCCTTTTCCGTTCCGGAAGACAAAGAGAGAGCAGCATGGCACCCCCGACCCAGCTTCGCCGCCGGTGCAGGATGCCACCGGTCAATGACTCATTTCTCGATACACAGGGGCTGCAACTCGTCAGGCAGCTTGCTCATGTCGTTGGTGACCGGTGGGGCAACGGGGGGCTGACCGTTCGCCTCCATTATTGCCAGACCAGCAGGACTCAGCAGGAACCTGACCCAGGCTATTGCCAGTTCCTGGTGCGGGAAATTCTTCGGTATGGTCACCCCGTAGACTATGGGTTTACCCTTCTTGGTTATCGTCTCGCCCGGTTTCTTCCCGGCGATCTCCACCTCGGCCGTGGCATAGAAGTCCCTGAACTCCTCGTCAGACAGGTTGACCTCCGGTGGTAAAACCACATACTTCATATTGCGCTGCGCCGCTACGGACGAATACTCAAAGGCATAGTCCGTGTCTCCCGACTCCAGCAGGGCGATAAGGTCCACCGACTTCGGTCGCATCATGTCCCCCTCAGCACCATAGAGGCTATCGTATAGCCCGGGAACGTTGTAGTGGCTTTCGGCCAGTTGCCATACCATCAGGGTTCTATAACCGCAGGGGTCCTGGTCGGGGTCGCTCCGACCGTACGTAACGCCATGACGCTGCAGGATTTCATACCAGTTGTTCCCGTTAATCTCGTCGCCATACTCTGATGCGTCAGTGTATGCGATAGCCATGCGGTTAGTAGCGAACACTATGTACCAGTCGGCATATTCGGGGAACATCAGCTGGGGAATAATGGTGTAATCGGCCGAGCCGACGACCCCACACTCCTTGTGAAGCTCGGTGACCTTGCGGATGGTAGTCTGGCTGCCCGCCCCCTCGGCCAGTATCTCAACATCCGGGTAAATCTCATTGAACTCTTCGCTCACCTGCGCAAAGGGTATGGTCAAGCTGCCGGCATGGAATATAGGTAGCTTGCCTTCAAATTCTTGAGGCGGTGCTGTCTGAGCGCACCCCGGCACCAAAACCAGTGTCACCAGGAATACTACGCCTAGGGCACACAGTTCAGTTCTTGTCTGGGTCACCGAATTCCTCCTTCGTGGGAGTCACCCGCCCACGGGTGACCCGGCCCATGTCATGATGTGCTGACTCACACACTCCAAGCCTGGCACTACATGCTTCCTGTCCCTCACGGCTGTTGTATCTCCCACACGTAGCGCGACCTTTCAAGGTCGCCCCCCCGCAGGCGAGGCTGAAGCCCCGCGCTACATGTTCGCTCCTTAGGTTCCCGTAGGAGTCACCCGCCCACGGGTGACCCGGCCCATGTAATGATGTGCCAACTTAGACACCACAAAGCTCACCGGCTAAAACACGTGTACTGCCGACGCCTTGAACGTCAGGTACACCTCCTTCCCTTCGCTCAGTTCCATCTCCTCGAAAGAGCGGCGCGTCACCAGGCATATAAACTCCGGCGGAACGCTCACGGTGAGCAGGAGCGTCGACCCCCTGTCGTCAACGCGGCTGATAGTCCCGCGCAGAGAATTCCGCGCGCTGGACTTCAGCGGCTCAGGCGAGATAAGGATATCCTCAGGCCGTATGGAGGCATGATACCTGCCCCTCAACTCGGTCGCCACTGCAATCCCAACCTCGCCTACCTCGATGACAGCACACTCATCATCACCGTCACGGACCTCTCCACTGAAGATGTTTCGTGACATGGCAAAGCGCGCCACGAACTCCGAGTTAGGCTGGCGGAATACCTGCTCCGACGTCCCCACCTGCATTATGCGGCCTTCACCGATAACCGCGATTCTATCCCCCAGGGCCACCGCTTCCTCAAAGTCGTGCGTCACGTGGATAACCGTCAACCCCAGGCGCTCATGTACGCGGCGAAGCTCGTGCTGAATGTCTTCCCTCGTCTCCGGGTCGAGGGCGCTCAGCGGCTCGTCGAGCAGGAGCACCTCCGGCTTAACGCTCAGCGCCCGCGCCAGGGCCACCTTCTGGCTCTCACCGCCGCTCAGCGTATCGGGCTTGCGCTCCAGCAGGTGAGAAATACCCAGCAGCTCCGTCAGCCAGTCGAGCGTAGCCTCAATCTCATGCCTGGGAAGCCGCCGCAGCCTCAAGCCGAAAACGACGTTCTCCTTGACCGAAAGGTGAGGGAAAAGAACATAGTCCTGGTACACCATCCCTATGCCCCGTTTCTCCGGCTCGAGGTTGGTGATTTCCCGCCCGTTCAGCCATATCTGACCTCCCCTGATGGGATAGAGCCCGGCTATTGACTCCAGGAGCACCGTCTTGCCGGCGCCCGTCGGGCCCAGGATCATGTAGTATTCACCGTCTTTCACATCCAGCGTGATATCTCTGAGAAGAAAACCGCCCAGGTCAACCGACAGGTCCTTCACCTCGATCATGCCTTTCCTCCCCGGTAGGCGAAGGTCCTGAGCCCGATGAAGATGGCAAGGCAGACCACGATGAGCAGTGCCGCCACCGGCCTGGCGTAGTCGAGGCCATAGGTCTCAAACCGCTCGGCGACGAGGATGGATGCCACCATCGGGTGGTAGGCGAGTATCATCACGGCGCCGAACTCGCTTATGCCTCTTGCCCACATCATTATGTTGCCGGTGAGGATGCTGCGCCACGCCAGCGGCAAAGAAATCCTGAAGAAGCTCTGCCACGGCGAGGCGCCGAGCGTGCGCGATACCTTCTCCAGCCTCACGTCAACGCTCCTGAAGCCCTCCTTGGCTGAGTCTATCAAGAACGGGATGCTGACAAAGAGCATGGCAATCACGATGCCGGCAACCGAGTCAACGAAGCTGATACCCAGCAGGTTGAAAGCTCTGCCGGCAAAGAAATTGCGCCCGAACACGAAAAGCAGTGCGATGCCTGCCGCGGTATGCGGGATCACGATAGGCACGTCGATTAGCCCTTCCACGACTCTTCTTCCCGGGAAATCAAAACGCGCCAGGATATACGCCAGCGGAACGCCGAACAGCGCTCCAACCACGGTAGCCAGCAAAGCCGTGTACAGGCTCAGCCAGATAGCACTCCTCACCTTCGCATCGAGCAGGGTCTCGAACAGAACGCTCGGGCTCGACCCGAACACGGTCTTAAGCAGCGGCACGAAGACAAAGAGCATAATCACCAACGCCAGCAGGCCAAAGGTGATTGTCATCCTGCTTGAGGATATCCGTCTCAGCAGTGGTACTCCATCGCTCATAATCTCACCTCCACGTATCGAACCCGAACAGCAAGAAAGCGTCTCAGAAGGAGACGCTTTCAGACAGCACCTGTCCAGCTCTCCTTTCCAAACATGGGAGGCGTCGCCGTTTCCAGCGGCACCCTACCGGCCAGTCTCCGTGGGCGCATCCCTTTAGGAGAAGAGGCTCGGAGAGTCCGATATTGAATTCAGTGTGGCATTATAGCACGGCGAATTGACACGTACAAGAGGACTATGCTAACTTTTATGCCACGGCAGCGTAGCTCAGCGGTAGAGCAGGGGACTCATAAGCCCTTGGTCGCTGGTTCAAGTCCAGCCGCTGCCACCACTCATTTCACGTCTCTCCCAAGACAGCTACAACAGCTCTCTCAGGTATCGTCCTCCAGCTCCTGAGGCTATCCAGCCGGTTCTAGCGCAGGGAACTCCAACTTAACAGGTGGTATAATAATTTGGGGCAGGTCAAAGGCAATGGTAGTATATGTCTATTTGGCGGTAGGTTCTGGGCTATTGGGAGTAGTATTGAGCTTCATTGTCGTTTTCACGTGTGTATATCTCGGCATTGATATATTCGAGAACTTATGGGTGCTTGCCATACCTGTCACTTTAGCGGTTTTGCTGAATATTCTTTTCGTTGAATTGTATCATAGGTATAAGAAGAAATAGCCAGACCATTAGCTAATCTGTAGTTTACCAGCTTGTTTCTCGCTTTGTTTTAGTCCACCGGCCAAATCCATGGTTGTTCGTCTTGACCTTCTCCACACCATCGCATCAGGCAGGATTACTGGCACTGTGTTTGTTGAGGCGGTATCTCGGGCATTAAGGGGAGAAATGGGGAAGCCATAAGCGGTATTATATTTGCCTGTGGGCAATGTAGTCACAACTTTGGAGACCGCGCTTACACTAGCCAGATGACACAATCTGGACTATTGTCACCTGGGAAGACCGATTATGTTTCAATTAACCTCCAGAGGATATGGGACTAGACGGTTCCAGTCGGGCTTGGCTGTGCATCATCTTTGGTTTTTCCTATCCTTCCCCAAGGTTTGATAACTGATACGAAAGCCGCGAAAATGAGGATACTTATCCAAACAATACCGACTATTTTCATCATTTGCAGGGCATATAGATATTCTCCATTCTGCAGGGCAGCGAGACCTTCGGCCTTAGAAATTCTCACCAAATCCTCAGTCCACGGACCGAGACAGGCTATTCCGAGCACGATTGCCACAGCCCAAGCCACTAATGGGATAACAACTGACCAATACTTGAAAAAACCCAAAGGAGTCTGCCAGCAAAGGAGTAAGCCGGTAATAACACAAAGGATCGCACAGGGTATGACGATTAAGTCGCCCAGTAGAATAGCTTCATTGTAGGCATACAGCTCAGCACCAGAGGTTGTATTTCCCGTGACAAAAGGAATAATCGTTTGAGTTATTCCAGCGCCAATCCATGTCATCGAAAAAAGTACATGAAAAGCTTTCAGCCATCTTCTGCCCCGAATTCCGAGTTTGTTCATTTTTCACCTCCCGTTACCTACAGGATTGTAGGACTGTCTTCATTGTGTGTCAACCGTGTCATTCCTTCGAATCTTCGTGCAGTCAGTTCAGATTAGGGAAATTGCACAACACGCTATATTGTTTAACTAGTGATGAGTAATTGCAGGTGTGTCCGTGCAGTTACTATGCTACCTCCCGAGAGTTGTTCTATACCCCCTCGCCCACCCGGCGGCCCAAACCTCTGATGCTCAGCCCTAATCTCGTCCTGCTTAACCGTAGGATAATCGAGTTCGTCTTGACCTTCTCCCAAATGTCACTTATCGTCGGCATCAAAGGAGGTCAATATGGTAACTACCACAATATTATCACATATGACTGGCCCTCATAAGCCCTTCGTCGCTGGTTCAAGTCCAGCCGCTGCCACCACCAAGTATTAATCCACCTCTACTGACCAAGGGACTCAATCAAATCCTCAAAGCTATCCACACAGTCAATTAGACCAAGGGATTCAACTCAAACAAGCTGTTGATAGCTTCCTTTGGTCAGGCACACCTTGGCTACATTGTGGTTGAAGAATGACGGAGATAGCTTGATGTTACAA
>Ga0209986_10004826_pt1 | contig 11343 bp, 7 predicted proteins | sample BlataG_FD_183168 | JGI IMG/M metagenome (GOLD analysis project Ga0209986, IMG submission 183168) | Deep subsurface microbial communities from Black Sea to uncover new lineages of life (NeLLi) - Black_00105 metaG (SPAdes) (version 2) | ecosystem: Environmental > Aquatic > Marine > Oceanic >...
GCAGGACGAATTAAGCGGCGGGCGGGAAAAATAGCGTCGTTTGCTTCGATTTTAAACTTTCCAATTTAAAAACACTTGTTTTTTTCCTCCAGCATCTTCATGCTGGAGGTTTATTTTGGGAATTGAGGCAACAATTAATCTCGTCTTTTATATCGCAATTTTATGCTGAAGATAGATATAAATGACTATCAAAATAAATTAGCATGGCAGGAAATGGGTTTTTAGGTATAATTGGCGCTTGTGTTTTTTGTCACATAATTATTTGGGGCAGGCTTGTCAATATGGCAACTTGCACTTAACTTGAAGGATTATTATAGATGGCACATGTTTCACATAAGTTATCAAATTCGGTTGAAGGAGCACTGGCTGGCGGAGGTGATCCGGCAACATCGCCCCTGTATGTCTTTGGTCCTTTCCTAAGACTAATCGTTGTTGCAGGGGTTGCAAGCATCACCTTTGGGACTACCATATGGCTGGTAGTGTTTACAGTAGCCATGGTTTCCGCAATGTACCGCTTGGTTATGCTGTGGGTAACCGATGGTAGCGGCGGGAGTGGTCTTAGCGAAGAAGAGTTTGGCAGTTGGGCGGTAAAAATAAATGCCGCGATCACATTTGTAGAATACACACTGACATTCCTGGTGAGCATGGCTGCTATGGTCACGTTTCTCGCAGACAGGCTACCAATATTAAACACATCCATCCTTGGAATCCAATACCGGACAATCATAGCGATCGCGCTGAGCATCCTCACCGGTTGGCTGGTAAACCGCGGACCGAAAACTGCGGCTCGCGCTTTTGGACCGGCTACTGCTGGTGTTCTACTTCTACTTTGGGCTATGATCTTGGCGACGATTTTAAAATACGGTCTCCATTTACCAAAGATCAACCTGGGTGCATTTTCTGGCGAATACTTACACTTTACTTTTGGCGGCTTCACCCGTATGCTGGCTGTGATGACCGGTATTGAAGTCTTCGCCAATCTAGTTGCCGCTTATGATGGCTCTCCCCGCGAAAAGAGCAACAAAGCTTTTGGCAGCTTACTCCTTATCATGGGTACGACTGCAGTGACCATGCTTATCGTCGGTCCTGCAATTTATGCAATCTCGATCCCCATCGATCCGCACGTATCAGTTTTTACACAGACTATGGACGTTTTGCTCCCCCAGCCGCTGGCATACATGGGCACTTTGATTGGCATCGCAGTTCTGCTGTCGGCTTCAGCGGCCAGCGCTCAAGGTCTGCAGAACCTCGCCTTAGGATTATCGAACCGCAATTATATTCCGGCTTACCTGGGGCAGCGCAATAAGTTTGATGTAGCCGATAAACCAGTCTGGCTTGAAGTGGGATTGGTAATATTTATTTTTCTACTCGCCGGAACAAACGAAGTAACTTACCTGGCGCTTTATGCTGCTGGTGTTTTCGTCCTTTTGAGCATGACTGGTTGGGCGGCCTCGAAACGGCTGATCCGTGAATTGGGTCGTAGCAACTCCTCGTCTCATTTATTAACCCTGATTGGTACCATTACCGCAGCAACGATCACTAGCGCTGCAACAGTAGTGATATTCCAGGAACGTTTCTTCGAGGGCGCCTGGACCTATTTCATATTCATCCCCATCCTTTTCGCGGCATTCACTTACTATCGGAGCAAGCTTGGAGCACCCAGTCCCGTAGCAGAGCAGCTTGGAAGCCTCGAAGAAGCAATGTTGGGTGGTTTTGGTTTTGGTCAAGCACACGAGGCAGTCGCGATAACCAGCGCCGGCCCCATCGTCGTCCCGTTAATCCCGATAACCCAGGATGCTTCCTACTCAGCCTCCGCAAACCGCTGGCAAAGTCAGGTCACAGCTCCTAAACATATTCTGGTCCCATTGGATGGTTCAGAATTTGCCGAGCAGGCACTTCCAGCAGCCGAAGCTCTATGCACTGCCTATGAAGGTCGTCTAACTTTATTAACAGTAAAACAAAAAAAAAGTTTTCTAAAATCGATCCATTTCTCCCTTACATTTAAAGGTAAGCGGCTGTCAATCAACGGGGAGAGAGAGACCTACTTACAGAAGATTGAAAATTCTCTCGAAGCAAAAGGGATAGAGGTAGATCACATCATCCGGACTGGTAAAGTCGCAGAATCGATTAACGGGTTGGTAAAAGAAATCGGCGTCGATATGGTCGTCATCAGTTCGCATGGAAGGTCGGGTGTGTCCCGCTTGCTTCTGGGAAGCGTAGCAAACCAGGTTCTCCAGCAGGCAACTTACCCGATAATGGTCGTCCACCCGATAGAAGGAGTAACCCCAGCCGTACCTAAATTCAAGAAGCTACTGGTCACCTTAGATGGCTCAGAATTCGCCGAGCGAGTATTACCTTACGTGAAAGCGTCCGTTATCTTTGAAAGCGTTGTTCTGCTCATCTCGGTTCCCCAGGTACCAGAGGCAGAAATGTATGGTGCTGTAGTAAATGAGATTCGAGAACTGCGCAAGCATGCAGAAACCGAAGCAAAAGAATACCTTGAGGGCGTCTCAACTAATCTCCAGAAAGCAGGCGTGAACACAACTGTAATTGTCACAGGCTCTCGACCTGCTCAGACAATTATCTCTGTCGCGCAGAAAGAGAAGGTAGATGTTATTATGATGGCGACACACGGACGCGGAGGCATGGATAGCCTGATTATCGGCAGCGTTGCCGAACGGATCGTGCAAAACACGTGCTGCCCAGTATTCCTGGTACCTATTCGTGAACGCCGTCAAGAGATAAAGACCAGCTAGCCATAGATTAAGAATATCTTCAATCCCTCCCCGCAACTCATTTTTCAACTCTGAAGATTAAATTCATGCAGGTCGTATAGAAATGTGCATACGGCTGAATTGGTGTATAAGAGTATGGAAAAACACAGTCCACTGACTACAAAGATAAATACCCCCAATCGAGCAGAATTTACGCAATAGAAAGTCACGGGATCAAGACTCAATCTAGCATATCCGAATATGCTAGAATTCTTTATAGGAGCCAGAATGTTGAAGATGATCTTTATTTTGTATACTCAATACACAATACGAGATCCACAGGAGTAAACCATAATGAAAGCAATGCTCTTGAATCAAATCTATAATCTAGATGAAAACATTACCCCCTTAGAGATGACAGATATCCCACAACCGGTTCCAAGTAACGATGAAATCTTGGTAAAAATATCAACCTGCGGTGTCTGCCATACCGAATTGGATGAAATCGAGGGTCGCACCCCACCACCCCACTTTCCAGTTATACCCGGTCACCAAGTTGTTGGATATGTAAAAGAGATTGGTGGAAACGTCACTATCCATAAAATTGGAGACAGAGTTGGGATTGCGTGGATTTATTCCGCATGTGGGGAATGCAAATTCTGTATGGCAGGAAATGAGAACCTGTGCTCCCATTTCAAGGCAACCGGAAGAGATGCCAACGGCGGTTATTGTGAGTATATGACTATCCCGCAAAGGTTCGCCTATCCCATACCAGATATCTTTTCTGATTCGGAAGCAGCTCCCTTATTGTGTGCGGGTGCGATTGGCTATCGATCACTGCGATTAACCGGTATGAAAGACGGAGATAATCTCGGATTAACAGGATTTGGGGGTTCGGGTCACATCGTCTTGAAGCTGGTGAAACAGCAATATCCCAATTCAAAGGTCTTCATCTTTTCGAGAACGGAAAGGGAAAGAAAATTTGCCAGAGAATTGGGAGCTAAATGGACGGGTGACATCGGAGAAGAAGCGCCAGAAAAAATGAGGGCCATCATCGACACTACGCCAGTGTGGAAGCCGGTTGTAGAGGCTTTGAACAATCTGGAACCGGGCGGAAGATTGGTGATCAACGCCATCCGCAAGGAAGATGTCGACAAGGAATTTCTCCTCAAGTTAGATTATACCACCCAACTCTGGATGGAAAAAGAGATCAAAAGTGTAGCTAACGTAACCAGGAATGACGTGATCGAATTTCTAGACCTGGCATCCAGGATTCCGATTAAACCTGAATATGAAGAATTCGATTTACAAGATGCCAACCAGGCCCTGCTTGAGCTTAAAACCCGCAAGATACGGGGAGCAAAGGTGTTGAATATAGATAAATAGCATCTGATAGTACACAAGCTGGTTGCTGAGAAGGCGCGCCTGATCGCAAAAGAACATTCCGAAGCCGAGCTAATGAGATCCGGCTGAATGCCAGATGAATATATAAGAAACTGATAAGCGAACCCATTTAGTCGATGAAAGAGGAGTAAAGATGAAAATCGAAACTGAAATAGTTGAGGTCGACGAAACGAATGTATCCCAACAGGGATTCTTCTGCTACAAGAGCAAACCAAAAGCAGATGGGTATAGCCGGAAATTGACCTGGCTGAAAAACCGGTTCTCAGAAGGCATGAAAATCAAGATTGTTTACGAGAATGGAAAATCTGTGGGATTCATTGAGTACATACCTGGCGAATCTGCCTGGAGAGCCGTGAATGCGGATGATTATTTGGTGATCCACTGTATTTGGGTTGTCGGAAGGGGGAAGAAAAAGGGATATGGTTCCCGTCTGCTCAATGAGTGCCTCGAAGATGCTCGTAAATCGAATAAACACGGCGTTGCCATGGTGACCAGCAGTGGCAACTGGCTTGCGGATAAGAAGCTGCTAGTTAATAACGGCTTCGAAGTCGTGGGTCACGCACCCCCATCTTTTGATCTGCTGGTCAAGAAATTTGACGATGCACCGCCGCCCTCATTTCCAGCAAATTGGGAAGAACGGCTGGCCTACTATGGGTCCGGGTTGATAATCGTTCGATCCGACCAATGCCCTTATATCGATGACGACGTAATAAGGACTTTGAAGATAGCTGAGTCCATGGGCATCCCGGCGCAGGTTGTTGAATTACAAGCCAGTAAAGAAGTACAGGATTTTTCATCATCCGCGTACGGAGTTTACAACATCGTACTAAATGGCAAGCTGCTCAGCTATCACTACGAGATCGAGAAGAAACTTCGAAAACTCATGGAAGAACATCAATAGCGAATTGAAAGTTACTTAACAACCTCTTATGGTTCTAATAACTTGTAATCAATTACATTGAATAAGATAAACAGTGATCTTTACTGCCCAGTGCTCTCTTTCGTGCCATCAAAGGCAGCAACACATCCACCCCTTCAGGGATTCCTCACTACGCTCGGAATGACATACCCCTATTTGTCATTCTAAAAGGAGCTGAAAATGAACGACTTGCATCATTGGCTGTTGAAATCGGATGAGCCATGGACACGTTACCGAACGATGATTGATTTATTGGGCATACCCCCGGATGACCCGGACGTAGGAGCCGTTCGCTCTACAATGCTGGCTCACCCCAAAATTAAAGAACTAATAGCAGAAGCCTCTACCTGGCCAGGATATTCAATCAAGCGCCACAACGATGCCAAACACCCAATTTACAAATTCAGCACCCTGGCCGATTTTGGACTACGAGCTGACGACCCAGGAATGTCTGATGCAGTTGAGTCACTACTGGCTCACCAATCGCCGGAGGGCGCATTTCAGATTCAAATTAATATCCCCAAAGCCTTCGGTGGAACAGGCGAGGATGCCTGGTCTTGGGTTTTATGCGATGCTCCAACATCACTCTACTCTTTGCTAGCGATGAGGCTGGGAAGTGACCCACACGTCCAAAATGCATTGGAACATCTGGCAAGCCTGGTTGAAGAGAACGGCTACCGGTGTAAGGCATCACCGGATCTCGGCAAATTCAGAGGACCAGGCAAAAAAGCCGACCCCTGCCCGATTGCGAATGTGTATGCGCTGAAAGCCCTATCACTAGCGGTTGAATATCTCGACAGTACAGCCACTCGAGCCGGCTCCGAAGTGCTTCTTAATCATTGGGAACACCGGGGTGAATATAAGCTGTACTTATTTGGGATTGGTACAGACTTCCGCAAGCTTAAGTACCCCTATGTCTGGTACGACATCCTGCATGTCACAGAAGTTCTCAGCTGTTTCCCCTTTCTTAGAGAAGATCCGCGACTGAAAGAGATGGTTTCGGAGATCACACTACAAGCCGACGAAGAGGGTCGCTACACCCCTAATTCAATGTATCGCGCCTGGAAAGGCTGGTCCTTCGCTGATAAGAAAAATCCTTCTCCTTGGTTAACTTTTCTTGTGCTGCGAATATTAATGAGGCTGCAAGATTAAGTAAGAAAGACAGCCCTAGATATTTACAACTTTGAAGGTAGGCGATATGACAATCAGTATTATTGATCGCAATTATCTAATTAACACCTTGATCGATTTGGTGAGGATAGATTCAACCAACCCATCATGTACAGAAAGCGGCGCAGGGGAAGGTGAAATCGCACATTATGTCTTAAAAACGATGCAAAATATCGGATCGTAAAAGCCATACAAGCGACCACCATGCAGATATTAAGGGAGCACACTCCTATAGATGGAATACTATTTTGGACAGACGCCGCACTTCTTGGCGCCGCAGGAGTTGAAACAGCAATCATTGGTCCTATAGGTGCTGGTCTTCACACTACGGAGGAGGAGGTTGATTTGGATTTCCCCCTCTATCTGACCAGGATACTGACCCACACAACGATAGATTACTGTAATTCGAATTGACCCCTACACGGGTTGAGACCAATTTTGCCTTGCTGCATATGATGATAAGATATAAGCAAACAATCAATAAACAGACAATCACAAATTTACACAGTCTTCACACAGGAGATTCACCTTGAACGAAAACCCTTACAAGCGACTCGCTGTCCGGTTAGATGCCCTCCCAAATGGTTTCCCAGCAACCAACGATGGAGCCGAACTTCGTTTGCTGGCAAAGCTCTATACACCTGAAGATGCAGCTCTGGCAGCCGAATTACGGCTCTCTTTGGAAACCCCTGAACAAATCGCTTCGAGGCTCAGCGATTCAGGTTTCCCAGTCGAAAATCAGAAAGTGCTTAAAAAGCAGCTTAAACAAATGGCGCGGGGGGGATTGATCGCGGCCGGTAAGACGAAAAACGGACTCAGCTATGGGTTGTTGCCGTTCGTGGTCGGCGTTTACGAGTATCAAATCGGTCGCATGGATGCCGAGCTGGCAGAATTGTTTGAGGATTATTACGTACAGGCATTCGGGGAGACCTTATCATTGAAGCCTGCATTCCACCGAGTAGTTCCTGTTGATGAAACTATAAAAGTTGATATGGAAGTCCAACCATACGAAAGTGCCACCGAAATCGTGAACAATGCCCAAGCATGGGGCGTTCTAGATTGCATATGCCGGGTGCAAAAAAAACTGGTCGGAGATCCGTGCGAGCATCCAATTGACGTATGCATGATTCTCAGCAGCAGACCAGGTGCCTTCGATCAAAATCCGATTATACGCCCTCTAACTTGTGAGGGTGCCCTTGATACTTTAGGTCGTGCAGCAGAGGCTGGATTGGTCCATTCAGTGAGCAACACCCAGAAGGAAATATCTTACATCTGCAATTGCTGCACATGTTCTTGCGGCATTTTACGTGGCATGGCTGATTTGGGTGTCGCTAATGTGGTCGCCCATTCACCTTTTATCAATCAGGTGGACGAAGAGCTTTGTGTGAGCTGCGAAATATGCATCGCAAGCTGCCAATTTGAAGCGCTTGCTTTAGTAGATTGCTCAATACAGGTCAACCGGGTGCGCTGTGTGGGTTGCGGGGTGTGTGTTCCGATATGCGAGGAAGGTGCATTGGGATTAATCCGACGTCCGGAGGGTGAAATCCCATCCATACCCCCTACCCAATTTGACTGGCAGAAAGAACGTGCCTTGGCGCGAGGTCAGGAATTGAACCAAATTTTGTAATTTACATCTTATCGACATAAGCAATCTCCTTCCCTTAGCTGCTAGGGCTCCCACGTCCTGGGATATGCGAGGCTTGCCCTGAGCTTGATCCTGAGCGCAGAGAAGGACCACGAACGACTCCCCAGTATGGCATACATCAGGATCATCTTGACTTTTTACTAGTCGTTAAACATGAAAAAGAGAATTACATTAAAAATGGGTTATTGTTTTTTTCCTCGTAATATGGAATAATTATTGCGATTACAAATCAGTATTGCACTCATCCGTGTTTACATAGAGAGACAAACCTAAATCAATTGGTATTTTAGGCTAGGCGAGTTAAGTTTAATTGAAAATAGGTTACTCCATTCAAAAAAATTTTGTAATATTTCCAATATGAAAGGAGAGTGATACAATAAGACAGATACCCATAATCAATCACCGTCCATAATCAGCTCCAATTTGGTAAATTCAGTTACGCTATCCAATGCTTATTATAGAAAGGAGGAAGAAAATGACGGCTCAAGTTAAAAAGGAAAGGCGCAGCACCTTTAGAGTTTTCCGGTCTCTGTACATGCTCGGTGCCGCGGCCTTCCTCTTGATACTAGGTGTTGCAATAATCGTGCCAGGTGGCGTGATTCTAGCCTCTAACGGCATTAATTCAACATCAGTTGCAGAAACAATTGCAAGTGTCCCAGCAGTACTATCAACAACCACACAAAACAAAGTGTTCGAGCCTGTGTCGAATTCTAGTCTGGGCTTCTCCTCTGACCCTGCCGATATTTTCGGAGGCGGTGTTACCCCACCAAATGATGAGGCTATTTATGAACCCCCGATGGAATATCTAGGTGGTACTTGTATCTCAGGTTTCGTAATCGACCGCTACCACCAGCCAACAGGTACAGGCTGGACGGTAAAAATCACACACGAAGATGGAGATTCCAAGACGACAACTGTCGACGGGGACGGCGAATTTAAATTCGAAGGGCTGGACGGCGGTGTTTGGACCGTTGAACTTGAGATACCGGATGGCTGGCGTGAATTCACCCCCGCATCATTCCAAGTCACCCTCAGTGGAGATGAAGATGATGTGGAATGCGCCGAAGTTCGCTTCAAGGTGAAAGCTCTACCGTGCCTGATCGTGAAGAAACTGGATGCCGGTGGGTATGTAGATTTCTACGACCTGGTTGGTATCGCGGGATGGGAGATGACTGCTAGCAACGATGATATCACCCTGACAGCGGTCACCGACGGAAAAGGTGAAGCCTTCTTCTACGATTTAAAGCCCGGCACCTGGGTTATCAGCGAAGAAGAAAAAATTGGCTGGCAACCAGCTCGCGGATATGGCTATGAGAAGACCATCGAACTAGATTCACCGATAGATCCAGGCGTTTGCGAAGAGCTGGTATTCGTCAACGAGCAGATCTATGGCGGTTGTATTGAAGTTCAAAAAGTTGATTCCATCGGAGTTCCTCTTAAAGACTGGAAGATGACAATAATTCGAGACGACGGAACCCAACCTGGTGTATCTACTTATACAGACGCCTATGGCTTTGCAACGTTCAAAGACCTCTCTTTAGGTTCATGGACTGTAGAAGAGGAGGTCTATGATTGGTGGCGTCCAGTGGACACTTCGGTGAAGAAGGTCAATCTCGATAAACCAGGTTTCTGCGAACCGGTTGTCTTCTCCAACGAGCCGCTGGGCTGCATAGATGGTTACAAGATCAACCACTATGAGCAAGGATTGGAGAACTGGAAGATCACCGCCAGAAACGACGCGACCGGAGACGAATTTACCGAAGAAACGGATGAGACCGGCTACTTCCAGTTCGAGAACCTCCCAATGGGGACTTGGACGGTTTCGGAAGAAATGCAAACCGGTTGGGAACCAGTGACACCTTCAGAGTTTGTTGTCGACGTCACAGAGCAGTATGAATGTGAACATGTCCGCTTCAAGAACAAGACCGAATTTGCGTGTGTTGATGTTTACAAACTTGATTACTACGATGGAAGCGGCATCGCTGGTTGGGAGATAAACGTCAAACCAGCATATGGTGGAGATGAAATCACAGGGGAGACCGATGGTACCGGTTGGGTGCGATTCAACGGTTTGACTCCTGGCGATTACGTCGTTTCGGAAGTTGTTCTAGATGGTTGGGATGCTGTCGGTCCCGAAGAGTATGACATAACCCTTTACAACACCGGCATTTGCGATGTGGTAGTCTTCGAAAACATTCAAGAACACCAAAAACCCCCACCACCTCCACCCGATGATGATCCCTGCATCCATCACAAAGTAAAGGGTAATGAAACACTGTACAATATCGTAAACCAATACGGCGCTGACTTACGGCGAGTGATGCGTATGAATAATCTCTCTAGTCCAAGAGAGATTCACGAGGGAATGACGCTGCTTGTATGTTATCCCTAAAATTCTCTGAATAGTGCTGTGCATTGGATAGTTAATAGATAAGAGGGAGCCGTACGGCTCCCTCTTTCCATATCTGCATGCCGGCTTCTTACGCTACTTGATGCTAATAGCGACCAACTGCCCCTTTTCTTTGTCAAAAATTTGAATAAATAATTACGCTCGTTGACGCCCATAAACGCACATGCTACAATTTGAACCCGAAGAACGCGTTTATGGAAATCTCAACATGTCATTAATCTTGCTCCTGAGGGGTGGTGGTGATCTGGCAAGTGGGATCGCGCTGCGGCTGCACCATGCCGGGATACACCTCATCATTATTGAACTTCCTGAACCACTTGTCGTTCGACGTTTGATATCCTTTGCCGAAGCCGTGTTCAGTGACGAATTTACAGTCGAGGATGTCACAGCCCGATTAGTTTCCAACATTCCCAATGCATTGGCACCCCCGGAACAGGGATATATTCCTGTCCTGGTCGACCCTCAAATGAAATCCCTTTTAGAACTGCGAGCTACTGTAGCAAAGGATACCCCAATTGTGTTGATCAACTGTCGCATGATGAAGCGCCCTTCTGATACAAGTCTGGCGTCTGCTGATTTCGTGATCGGATTGGGTCCGGGATATATAGCTGCAAAAAACTGTCATGCGGCAATCGAAACCAATCGCGGTCATAGTTTGGGTCGTGTGATATGGCAGGGCACTCCAGAAGCCAATACAGGGATTCCTGAAAGTGTTAATAACCACAAATCAGAACGCGTTCTGCGTTCACCTTCGGATGGTATGCTTATCGTCCACTCTGACATCGGTGATCACCTGGAAAAAGATCGAGTTGTCGCCGAAGTCAATAGTCTACCCGTATTGGCGCCATTTAAGGGAGTGCTGTGCGGTTTATTGCATCCCGGAATTCGAGTCTGGAAAGGTCTAAAGATCGACGACGTGGATCCCAGGGATTATACGCATTACTGCACTTTGGTCTCGGATAAATCCCTGGCCATCGGCGGCGGAGTATTGGAAGCGATTCTTTCCCGCCCTGAGCTGCGCCCGCATATCTGGGATTAATATGCTCTTGGTTCAAGCACTCCGTTATCCTCCTACCCCTCG
>Ga0209986_10004828_pt1 | contig 11340 bp, 10 predicted proteins | sample BlataG_FD_183168 | JGI IMG/M metagenome (GOLD analysis project Ga0209986, IMG submission 183168) | Deep subsurface microbial communities from Black Sea to uncover new lineages of life (NeLLi) - Black_00105 metaG (SPAdes) (version 2) | ecosystem: Environmental > Aquatic > Marine > Oceanic >...
CAGGACCTTTTGAAAAGCACCTGCAAAGAACAGATAGGAATTGGCCATCTTTTCTTCCGAACAGCCCCGAACATGATGCTCTATGCAGGTCTTAACCTCCACGGAACCACCGCTGTCGTTTCTCCTGACTTGCCATTCTACTTTAGCGTTCGGCACCGACCATACTTTCGTCTCTTCTTCGTATTGTTCTTGAGCAGCCGGCAACCTGCGTCTGAGTACCTTGCCATCTTTCAATTGATAGCAGACAATACCATTTGGCAATTCAATCAAAAGCAGGCTCTTATCTGTTGTATATTCGGCGAACGATTCCGGCAGTCCCTCCGCAACGTCAATATCATCATGCATTTGCTCCAGCATATTGAGCACACTTGTGTTCTCCTGTACAACGCCACATAGACGCGGGATATCGCTAATAATGGTGGTGAACAATCCCGCCAAGACAATCGACACAGACGAGACAATTGCCATCGCTACCACCAACTCTACCAAAGAATAACCTCTGCGCATCTTTACTGCTCCGTCTCTGCCAAAACATATCTACACAATTGAACTTTAACTTCCTTACTGAAGCTCATGCCGCTTGCTTTCACCTCAACCAACTTCATTCCCTCCCATTGACCGGTTCCCGCCGACTCTTTGATAGAAACAGTCAGATTCGGCCAAAGTCGCTTGAAATCTTCGTCACGGATCGCTTCACCCGTTACAGCTATGCTGTCAAGCTCCGCCTGGGCTGCCACTATACAGTGTTGTCTCATCCACTGGTAGCGATTGAATTTTGCGAATCCGTTCAGTGACAATGCCAATCCAGCCAAAACCATTCCCAAGACCGCAAGTCCAACCATTACTTCGATCAGTGTAAACCCGCCGTGTTTTTTCTTCCAACCAAACATAACTTTGCTCCATTTAAGGCACTACGGGAACGCAAGGTTCGCTGTATGATTAACAATTGCAATGAGTGGAGAGAATATGGCATAAACAACAAAACCCACCGTTGCTCCCATAATAAGTGTTACACAAGGCCACATTATGAACCTGACAAGGTTGGCGCGATAGCTGTAGTTCGAGCGATAGAGCGACTCAAGCGTCTCTAATACAGTCAAAGTATTGCCCTGATTGACCTGCTCATCAAACGCCCAGGCGAGGGGAGAGCCTAATCCGGTTTGTCTGGCCGCAATTGCTATATTGTCACCTCGCTCTACTTTTTCCAGCCATTTTTGAAGTCGTTTTCTAAAACAATTGTTCACATCCAGGCCGAGTGTATTAGCAATTGCATCATTGACCGTGCCGTCGGCATTCAGTGACAGCCTCAGAAGCTCAACAACCTGCACCATCGAATAATTCTTCTCAAACCAGTGCAGAACAGGCAAATGCCATTTTATAAAGTCAGCAATTTGCGAAATTAAATAAGGCTTTTCCGGTCGACGAGGCCGAAACTTAATACGAATCGAAGCAGGAACAGCCACAAGAACTACGAGTGCAAATAGCAATCCGATTAACCACCCATAATCATAGGCAGTAAAATTTGTAATCCGGATTAACAATCTGGTAGAAGCTGGAAACTGTGCGCCCTCTGTCATTTCTGTCAGCACATGGTGAAATTGCGGAAAAACGTTCCACACCAGTCCCAATACTATGAAAGACATAAAGATTATTAGTATTACCGGATAAACCGGGTGAACCGGCCTGATTTTCCTGCTTTCATCGGCCTTGGTGACCATATCAGCTTCAATGCTCTTCATCGCAAGCGGAAGCTGGTCAATCCGCTCGGCAGCAGCTATCATTGCCACTACATAACCGAAACATTTAGGGTAGCCTCGCTTGATTGACTCGCTCAATGAGTAGCCCTGAACCAGCCATTTTTGTATTTTTCGCAGGATTCTTGACCGTCGGTCTGTTCGCCCGCCGGCCGCTGATTCCAGGGCCATAGGTAACGGCAGGTTCTGCCGCATACTCGAACCAATTGTCGAGACGACGTATGCAGCGGTCGTGTGCCGGGATGTTAAACCATAAGCTATGATTGAACCTATGAACAAAATAAAAAATACGAAGCCGATTATCGACAAAGGGCTAAACACGAAGCCTACAGTTACGAATAAAAGAAGAAGTGTAAAAGTTATGAGTATCCATTTTGCACATTTCTGAGGCCATTCTTCGGAATCAGGTTCACGTCTTGCCATTAGCACAGCCAGCAATGTAGCAACGAAAATAACGGGTACAAATAATATATTCTCAAACGTCTCTCTCAAAACGGCAGCGAAACCAAACAAGAAACATACGACTGGTGATGTAACCAAAGCAATACCCGGCTTCTTAAAACCCAGTATTACGTAGAGAAGCAAAATTAATATTGCTATGATTGCAAACATACTTACCCAATCATCATACAGACAAATTCGTAATAATTGTTATCATCGGCAAAAACATCGAAAGGACAGCCATTGCCAAAATCCCCCCTACTACAATCAGCATACAGGGCAACAAGACCGCCTGCAGCCTTGCCTGTCCGCATCGAGCCTGCTCCGAGTACATCTGGCCGAGACTGTAAAGGTTGTCCTGCAATTCATTCCGTTGAGTGCCCAGCTGAATCGAATACAAAAACAGCCTTGGTATCATCCGGCACAATTGCCCCGCCTCTAAGATATTAGCTCCCTGTTCGACTGCTGTTGCAAGCATTTCGCTTTCCAGGACAAGCTTTTCGCTTCCTGTTGAACCAGATGCTAATCTCAGGCACGCCGGCATATCGGAACCGGCTGCAACCATCATTGCCATAGATTCGGCCATTCTGCTAAGCACACTACTATGGTACACCCTGCCAATAACGAATGCTCTTAAAAACAGCGATTCCTTAAATCTTCGCCCAGCCGGAAAGGACGAGAGTATCCTGACTATAAAGAGTATCGCTGCGACAAGAAGTCCTACGCCTATCCAAAAAGGCACGACGTTTTCCGCCATACTTAAGAATAACCGAGTTAGTTTCGGCAGCATTGCGCCCTCTGTCATTTCTGTCAGTATAAGGCCGAATTGTGGGATTATGATTAAGAATACGGTTGTTAAAATAACCGCAGCCAGAGCCAGGATAACCGCAGGATAACTCAGCGCTTCAAAGATTATCCTCCTGGTTTGATTGGCCAGCTCCAGGTGTCTGTTAAGACTTGTGAGCATCTCACTTAATCTTCCTGTCTCGACACCTGCTTTTAGTATTCGGCCGTACAGTGGAGGAAAACGCTTCTGTCTCTTTTCAAACGCTTCCTCAATACTTACGCCTGCTTCAAGTTCACCGGCAATAGCGTCAATGAGTTTGCGCATTGACTTTGAGCTGATATCACTGGCAAGCTCTCGCAGTCCCCTTTCCAGAGGGATTCCAGCCTTTGTTATAGAAACAAGCTGTTGATTGAAAAGGATAAACTCGTTTCTGCCAATGGCTGTCTTGGGCTTTTGCGGTTTGGCCTTTTCAATGGAATTTACAGCAAGCTCCATTTGTTGGAGTAGTTCGCCCGCCTCTTCACGGGACCCGGCTTCAATCGTGCCTTTCATCAACCGTCCTGCCGATGTCAGTGCATTGTATTTAAATGTCGCCATTTTATGTCCCTCTCATTAACTACGGAGGACCCGTGGATATTCCACGTTCTGTTTTTTGTTTTAGCTCGTACTGATTCCACAGACTTTATTCAATTCCTCCAGTGTTGTGATGCCATCACTGACCAAGCGCTTTCCGTCCTCAAGCATATTCGTGTGGCCTTTTCTTTCGAGGATATCTTCAAGCTGCTCCATATCGGCTTTTGCCAGGATAGCCTTTCGCAATACGCCGTCCAACTGAACCATTTCCGCTATCAATGCCCGCCCTTTATATCCGGTATTGAAGCAGGCATCACATCCAACCGCTTCGAATAACCCTGTTTTCTCAATCTTTCGCTTACATTTCCTGCAAAGTCTCCTTACGAGTCTTTGATTCAGGACTGCCGAGACGCTTGATGTTACCTGGTAAGGCTCAATACCCATCTCCAGCAGTCTCAAGAGCGCCCCCGCAGGCGTGCCGCTGTGCATTGTACTCATTAGCAGATGTCCCGTCAGTCCTGCTTCGATAGCTATCTTAGCGGTCTCGGCATCCCGGATTTCACCAATCATCAGAACCTGTGGGTCCTGTCTAAGCAGCGACCTTAAGGCAGTAGGAAATGTCATCTGGCCATGCGGTGTAATTTGTGTTTGTGTAATGCCTTCGATTCTAATTTCCACGGGGTCTTCGAGAGTCACAATACTCTTTCCGGAAAAGGCCTTTAGAATGTGCCGCAGAAGAGCAGCAAGCGTTGTACTTTTTCCGCTGCCCGCCGGGCCGGTAAGCAGTAAAACACCCTGGTTTTTGGCCGCAATTTTTTTCAACACTGTGTATATATCATTCGAAAAGCCCAACTGCTCCAATTCCATAAGCTCTCTATTCTTGTAGAATAGCCGCACTACTGCTCGTTGCCCGTGTATTGTTGGAAAAACTGCGAGCCGCTGGTCCATAACTCTGTCATTAAGCGTCTTGCTGACTTCAATCCGGCCTTCCTGGGGTATATCGTTGCGATAGGTCAGGAGTCCCCCCAGCACCTTCAGCCTTGCAATTACATTGTCAGACAAGGATTTGGGTAGTTTTTCCACGGTGTTTAAGGCACCATCGAGACGAAATTTTACGACTAATTCAGAGCCCGTAGGTTCAAAATGGACGTCGCTTGCATCGGATTCTACGGCTTTTCTGAGTAAATCATCCACCAAAGATACCACATCCCGGGCATCCATTTTGGCACCGTAAGGCCTGCTCTTGCAATTACTTACACTCATATCACCACGGTTTGATTTTATCAAATTCGGCATATTCAAACAATTTCCTTCAAAAGTAAGAGATATAATCACCCCAAAACGTTATCTGAAAAAAGCAAGATTTTTCCCTATTATTGCCAACTTTTTTGTTAACATATAGGTAGGTACGTCCTCTTAATAGATAGAACGATATAAAATAACCGAAATGGACGTTTATGCTTGGTAAGGCCGTTAGTTACGAGCTGATTTGGGACTTTACCGTCTCCGGGACAGTAGATGAGCGCCAGCGGTGGATACTGTCTGCAATGCAAAGCCACGGGCAGGAATTGGTCACAATGCTCTGGCGAATATTAGGGAATGAACAAGATGTTTGTGATACCTACCAGAATACGTTTTTACAGCTCGCCCATTACAAAGGCAGACAAAAGCCCGAACATGTAAAAGCGTATATCTTCCGTGTGGCAAGCAACGCAGCAGTGTCAATGTTAAAACACAGAGTTGCTGAAAAAAAGAGATTGTCATCAGCTATCGTTACCAGAAAGGGCGCGGTATCACCTGCAAATGAGCTTGATTCCAAATACTTGCAGGAAACTTTAAGATGTCATATAGCCCAATTGCCTGGACATCTAAGGAACGTCATAATGTTACGTGATCTGGCAGAATTGTCTTACGCCCAGGTAAGCAGGATATTAAACATATCAGCGGCAACTGCGAGGGTGTATAGGTGCAAAGCAATCCAATTGTTGGCTGTATGGATGGGTAAAGAAAGAGAAGAAAGAGAATGGTAAGTATAAACAAAAACAAGGGGACGACATTTCGCTGTAGGTCGCAAAATGGGAGTTCTAACAAGTGCAGACAAATCAGGGTTTGGCTGCATAAAGCGATAAACAGCCGCTTTGGTCTTGATGCAGACTGGGTACAAAATCATATTGCGAATTGCTCAAGATGTCGCCGTCGATTTGTTAACGTTGGTCAAGTCAATCTTGCACTGTCGGGCATGAAATCACAACCACACAAGCTTGATTTATTAATGCGTGCAAATACTCAGGCCATTGGCGCCCTGAAGCACAGCCTCCGAAGAGCACCAAAAGCCCAGAAACTGAGGGTGATGCTGCCCGAACCTAAGCTGTTCGAGAGGTGTAGCAAGTATACGCATTCCGTAACAAATGTAGCAGCCTGTATTGCAATCTTACTTCTTATGAAAATCGGTATTTTTTCCTCTATGGATAAGTTCCAAACCAAAGGCCAAAAAGTCGTCGAGCAATACTATGCCAGTCAGGTAGGCGAAGACTTGGCAGATGAAGTCTTCTCCCGTAGGGTGCAAATATTCATCCGTGGCTAAGTCGCTGGTCTTTCAGAAGTTAATGCTCGAAGTGTCGGCAGTAGTTTGAGGTCTCAATGACATTCTGACATTGGTTCGTCCTTGGAGAAAACGAGCGTGGGCTTGGGAATTCGATAAAAGAACCACTCTCTCGGCTACGACATCACATTGCTCTGATGGTCAAGCGGCTAATCTGTGGTACGACTTCAGCAGGCCACCCAAACATTCGATGCAGACAATCTCCGCCGTTTCTTCAATAGTGTGTTTGGGCTCAATGATCCTGTCCAGCGATTGATGAATCCGTTCGTGATGATAATATTCACTATACTGCGCAATCGCATATTCAAGCTGCTCCACAGACGACAGAATCAAATGATCCAAACACTCGGATTTTACGGATTTGACAAAGCGTTCGGCGTAGCAATTCAAATCTGGGCTTCGGGCAGGAAGCTTCACCGGTTCTATCCCAGAACTCTTCAGTATCTCATGGAATCCTTCTGTGGTATACAGCGGATCTCGATCATGGATTAAATACCGTTTCCCATGGAGAAAACCATCCTCAAAATCCGTCAGAATCTTCGCCACTTGTTTCATATAGGCCCCATCCGGCTGAAGCTTGATAGGAGCAAAAAAGACCTTCCGGGTAGCAATCTCTATAACAAAGAACACTGTACAGCGGACTAGTTTGCGGCCAACAAGAAGCTCAATGGTAAAGAAGTCACAGGCGGCCACTACGTCCCAATGACTCTTGATAAACTCATGCCAGGTTGATCTGACGGTTAAGTCTGGCTCAGGAGCATAACCGTTTTCGATCAATATATTCTTTACACTGGATTTGCTGATCTTGTAGCCCAGGTAAACGATCTGGTCGGTGATCTTCTGGTATCCCCAACGGGGATTTTCTTCTTTGAATCGAATCACAAGATTGACAATCTCCTGACCTATTTGTGGTCGACCAGGTGACGTTCGGTTCTGAGACCCATCATACTTCTGGGCAATGAGTTCCCGAAACCACCGCATGATAGTGTCTGGCGTGAACAACTCTGTACATTGCTCCAGCATCTTTCGGCTGAGCCGTTTGGCCTTAGCCGCCACCCTCATCCGCTGGCTGTTGTTCAGTCGAATACGTTTATTCTGCTTTTCCTGATGCTCCACAAGGACTCGCACCTGTTCTCGGAGATAGTCAATGGCTTTGTAGAGTTCTTTATCGATGCAATAGGCCAGGCAAGTGGCGAGTGTAATCCACATTTTCTGTTTCATAGTCCGGATACACTACGAAATCCTCTTTCAACAGGCAATCACTTTCATCCGCGACGACCTTATGTCACTGCTGTAGAAGGAGTTATGTGGGGATAATATTTGCACCCTACGCCCAAGCAGGATTGCATAAACAAACCGAAGCTGTTAAAATAATCCCAGCCAACACCATTTGGAACAGTATACCGTCAAGTTCTGTTCGGCTATCCGCAGTGGAGTAAGCTGATAAAAAACAATCATAAATGGTTTTATTCTTTTTCATTTCATCCTTTATCTTCATATGGCCTCTTCAGTTGGACTTTCGCCTATGACAAATTATCATTTTCCCCGTTGGGGTATTAGCTATGCTATCAATAAAGTTCACCGAATATGTTACTTCTCACACTTTCTTGTTCCCACCTACGCTATTTATTAGCCCATACCAGAGTTGTTTGTGAGGTCGAACTCGCGGCTAAAAGGAAGCAACCATCGAGTAAAGCTACGCACATCCTCGGCTATTATATACAGGCAAGGGACGAGCACGAGAGTTATGCTCGTGGCAAATAGAATTCCGAATCCCAGCGAGATGGCCATCGGAATCATGAATCTTGCCTGACGTGACGTCTCGAATATCATCGGGGATAACCCCCCAAACGTCGTCAGAGTTGTCAGCAAAATGGGGCGAAAACGTCGCCGACCGGCTTGGTAAATAGCCTCAAGAGCTGAAATGTCTTCCCGCCGTCGACGATTTGCGTAATCTATCAGAATCAGCGAGTCATTTACCACGACTCCGCAGAGAGCAACGATGCCCATCATACTCATCAGACTCAACGAATAGCCCATGAGCATATGGCCAAGCACCGCTCCAACGATTCCAAAGGGAATCGCGATCATCACGATGACCGGCTGGTAGTAGCTTCCGAACGGAACCGCAAGCAGAACGTAAATGGCAAAGAGGGCAAGGAACAGACCAACCAAAAGACTTTTCAAACTCTCCATCATATCTTGCTGACGTCCTTCCCAGCGATATGACAGTCCCGGGAAATCCCTCATTAGTTGGGGCAAGATCTCAGATTCAAGGGTTGCCATCACCTGGCTGGTTTGTGAGATGGGTTCTACATTAGCCGTCACGGTTACCGTCCGACGGCCGTTACGCCGGTTGATAATGGTGTAAGAACGTCCCGGTACAATTTGTGCTATTTGACCCAGCGGCACGTTTGTGCCCTGGGGTGTGTGAATCAGCAATTGTTCGAGATCATACTGACGGACTCTTTGTTCGCGAGGCAGACGCACCTTGACCTTGACTTCGTTACGTCCGCGCTGCTGACGGACAGCCTGAGAGCCATAGAAAGCATTGCGCAGCTGCCTGGCCAACGCCTGCTGGGTCAGCCCCAGGCTGTGTCCTTCTTCGGTTAGACTGAAGTCAAGTTGCCGTTTGCCCGGAGTGTATCCATCGTCAATATCCTTGACATTTGAAAAGTCCGCCAACATGGCAGCCAGGGCCTCACTTGCCCGGTCGAGAACGTCAATGTCACGGTGACTTAGTTCAATTGTCAGGGCTGCACCGGAGCCGGGGCCGCCTCTGTCTGACTCGAATCGCAGACTTTCCAGACCGGAGACAGGACCGGTACGCTCCCTCCACAGACGCGTCACTTCGGCAGTAGAGACTGGGCGGATGTCAGGATCAGTCAGGTAGATCATGACTTCAACCACATTCTCGTCGATTAGTGAAAAAATACCCTCGACCAGCTGCTCAGCACCATTTGTTTTGGCTATATGCTCAGCAGCGGCAATTAGCTTTTGGCAGACCTGCTGGGCTTTTGTGATTGGTGAGCCGTAGGGTAAGGTGGCTGTCACAACGGATGAATCCGATTCGATACGAGGCATCAGGATAGTGCCAATCCGCCCACTGGTAACATACCCCAAAATCACGATGAGTATTGCTGAACCAAGCGCTACCGTGACAATGCGGAAACGAATACATAATCCGAGAAACGCCGTGTATACTTTGTGGATAAACAATTCCAATCCTCTACTGACGTATCGCTGTAACATTCCCAGAAGTCCGGCCCGGGTCGAACTGCCTTGTTTGCCGTGGGCTAAATGACACGGAAGAATAAGGAGTGCTTCCACCCAGGAGATGGTAAAAACCGTGATGACTACAAATGGTATGACACGCCAAATCTTGCCCATAATTCCGGGGATAAAGCAGAGCGGTAAAAATGCCACGATATTAGTCAGGATGCTGAAGGTCACCGGCAGCAACACATCACGGGCACCCATAATCGCAGCCTGCATCGGACGCATCCCCCGCTGGCGGTATTCGTAGATGTTTTCGCCGACCACGATGGCGTCATCAACCACGATGCCTAAGGACACAATAAACGCAAACATAGACATCATATTGATCGTGACGTCCATACCAGGCAAAAACAGGAAACAGCCTAAAAACGAAATCGGTATACCCATAGTGACCCAAAAAGCAAGACGGAATTCCAGGAACAGCCCCAGTAACAGCAATACCAGCATCAGGCCCAAGAAGGCGTTTTTGAGCAGCAGTTCCAGACGCTGACGATATATCTCAGATCGGTCCCGGTTGATGACCCAGTTGATACTGGGCGGGAGGTCCTTCTCAATCTCGACCATGGTGGAACGCACTGCATCAGAGACCCGATTGGAGTCTGATCACCCACGCGATACACGGCAATACCGATAGCTTGTTTCCCATTGTAGGCGGCGTAGCGGTCCTGCTCCTCAAAGGTATCTTTTATCTGTGCGACATCTCCAAGGGACAGCACCGATCCATCGGCTGTGGTAATAAGCGGAATGGTTGCAAACTCCTTCGCCCAGTCTCGTCGCTCGCTGACGCGCAGCAGAATATCACCGCCCTGAGTCTCGAGGCTACCGCCTGGAATCTCAACGGAGGTCTGGCGAACCCGCTGGGCAATCTGCTCAAGAGTCAGGTTATAGGTACGAAGTGTATCCTGATCAATCTCAATAGCAACCTCATATTTTCTCGCGCCGCGGAGGTCGACCTGGGTTATCAAAGGGTCCATAAGTAATCGGTCCCGGACCTGCTCTGCCAGCTCGCGCAGGACCCATTCACTCGTCTGCCCATAGAGTTGGAGCTGTAGGACTTCCCGACGGCGGATCACAAGGCTCACTTCGGGTTCCTCCGCATCCAACGGGAAGGTGATGATGCGGTCAACTTCCTGTTTGATGTCCTGATAGACACGCTGTGCCTCGGTCCCCTCTTCCAATTCAGCCACAACCCTACCCGAGCCTTCAGCGGCTGTTGCGGTAAGTTCTTTGACTCCATCCAGACTGCGGATACCCTCTTCTATGGCTAATATGATACCCTGCTCGACTTCCTCCGGGCTCGAACCAGGATATACGACTCGCACAGTAACAATATCCAGGTCAAATTCAGGAAATACCTCCTGCTTGGTGCGAAGCGCTACTAAAAAGCCACCAACTAAAAAAACGAGCATCAGCAGATTGGGCGTAATGCGGTTGCGTGCCATCCAGGCAATAGGACCCTTGCTCTGTGAAATGCTGTCGTGGTTGTTCTTAAGTATCACTGGTGTTCCCTTTGTGGCCATTACTTTTCCTCTTTTGGCATCTCGAGACTCAACTGTTCACTCTGCTCTTCAGCCCCGGCAATTCTTAGAGGCATACCCGCCACCGGTGCGGCGATGTCGGTCACGACGAGTTTTTCATTTTCGGCTATACCTTCAGTGACATATACCCGGTCGGGTCCGCGGAAGACAATGTGTACCTGCCGAATCTCGAGCTGACCGGCATCATTCATGATCCAGACAGTGTCGTTGTCACGAAGATGGGAACGCTTGATTGGAAACACGTCCGACAATGTTCGGCCTTCAACCTCCGCAGATATATACGAGCCCATTAAGAGTTGGGGCAGATTGAGATTCTGCGGCTTCAGGCAAAATGGGTCATCCACGGTTACCAGCAGCCGTGCCAAA
>Ga0209986_10004829_pt1 | contig 11340 bp, 10 predicted proteins | sample BlataG_FD_183168 | JGI IMG/M metagenome (GOLD analysis project Ga0209986, IMG submission 183168) | Deep subsurface microbial communities from Black Sea to uncover new lineages of life (NeLLi) - Black_00105 metaG (SPAdes) (version 2) | ecosystem: Environmental > Aquatic > Marine > Oceanic >...
TGCGCTACAAATATTGTATAAACCAAATCAGCTTCGACCACCCAACTTCATCTTGAAATCTTCACCCTGATAATACTCGAAAACCAGCCCGAAACAATCCACCCTAGCTAAGCAATAGTGGTCAATCAATGTGGGGAACTAATCCCACTAACCAAGGGGAGTTAAAGTTCCTGTACAACTATTTCCTTGACGGTTCCATTTCAGCTCTACCATAAATTGTTCAGCAACCCACATCGGATAAGTGCTCTGGCAACCGAGAAGACACATATCTTCGGTATCTGGATAATCGAGTATTTTGCAGCGGGGGATGTTGAACACTGTCCTATGCCGAGTCAACTCAGGTACGGTGAACGGAGTTAACCACTGGAATTGATACCCCATCTGCTTGGATGTCATGGTAAAGGCAGTGCCTGGTGAAAATATCCTCACGAGTTTTAGTACGAGCAGGGCTGGACTAGCGTTTTTTCGCTTCAGCGCCTCTACTTCGGCACGCTCGAATCTCTTAATGCCTTCCTCACCCATCCGCTTCCGAATAAAGCTGAAAGTGTTTTTTGCCAACCATATCCAGTTACTATAAGCTATCTCGTACTTCTCCTCAAATGAAGCAGTTTCGGGAATGGATTTAGCACCTTCCTGCCACGTCTTTTTGATCTCAGCTGCTGCTTGGTCACCCAAGTGTTCCTGTACAAAGGGCAGAATAAACGTCTCATCAAATTTCATACTATCTATCACCTTGGCGTATTTCTCACTATATGGCATCTCTTTAATTCGTGCCATAGCATCCTCCCACTAAATGACTTCTTAAGAATTACCAGTTGGTTCCAGTGTCCTTTTTCACCCTGTAATCGCTTTCCTTCACACCCTCACAGATGGTTTGACTTTCTCAGGCATGAGGTTCCTCTGAATTGAGAAAGAGTTTTTTGTAATGAGATGAATAACACAACAGGAAGAGCTTGAAGTTGTGGTAGTCAGTCGAGCATGGAGCACAGGGGGTATTTCGTGCGCTCAGAGCGAAATAGCTGGAATCGAAATACCACTGAACGAATTACGTTGATCCCTCCTATTTTTAAGTTTATCCATCATGAATTGGATGTCAAGAAAAAAGCAGTGACGCAGATAATCTGGGGTTCGGTGGACTTCTTCCTACGATTGACAGCGAACCCTTCTCTAATTCTCAGCGAGTTACCAACGTTGACTCTAACTGAAACAGAGTATCCTTCCACCTCGCTGATTTTATCGAATAGCGGAAGGACTAATCATCTATGACATAGGCCGTCTTTTGCTCATTTGAAGGCATCTTTCCTTGGATATACTTTAAGTTGTGAAGCGAGAGTATATCATAGCCCTACTAGATGTTGTAGTGGGTAGCGATAGGTGGGTTTTTAATCCTTCGTGCCATAGCCGCAACTTTGATGAAAGTGTAGCTTACTCATACTAATCAAAATCCTACCCCTCTTAGAAATGGGCCTTGGTGGTCAGTCCATAGCGGCCTCGGTTAAAGGTTATTATTATGCTGTTTTCTTAGCTTGAAATTGCAAATAGCCGCCAACACCGACAATAATGAAAAAAACCACCAACTATGGGTTGAGAATCTATCTCTAAAGTATTCTGGATCTCCTGTTTCACGCACTTCAATTGCTTTAAGTTCAAGTTTTCTTGCCATAAGTTCAGTTGTCGCTCGTGATAAATAAACCTCAATTTCCTTTTTTTTCTCTGGCGAAGCGGTTTTGAAATCTATTTTTTTTAAATCTATGTACTCTTCTAACTCAGCTACACGGTGATAAGCTCTTTTAAAAAAGCGGTCTGGATGAATATGCCATCCAATAATAAAACAGATGCATGAAATAGAGACTAATACAGCGACTATGGCCAATCGTCTCTTCTGTTTTTTTTTAAAGTAAATAGCAGTCCCAAAAAGACCCAAAATAACAGCTTCTGGAATCAGTAAAGAGTTCCCGGTCTCTGTACCAAAAATATCTCTCTGAACATCAGCGAGCATACATATATGAAAGAATCCAAATATTACTGTAATAACTATTATTGCTTTCAGACATTTTATCATTTGCTTTTCCTTTTGATATAAAAAACCCCACCTCTCAAAGTGAGAAATGGGGTCTAAGTATCCAAGCTCATGGCACCCTCGGTAATAGGTTATTTGACTTAATGGAGGTTGACTAATATTAATCCTTTCTTAGCATCTCTTCAAACTCATCCCAACTATAAATTCTATTGTATGGGCAAAGCTTTTGTGAATTTTGCTGAATTCTTTGGTCTTCAGTTACTAAAAAATCTGCGGCATTTGCATTTATTAAGTGTCTATAATCACTTGTAGATTTTTTACTTGGTCCATCGGGATTTGTTAAAGCAATAAAATTAAAATACAGTTGGGCATTGATCCAAGTATTTAAATATGGGTATTTTCCTGGCTCTGAAAATAATTTCTCGTCTGAAAGGAATTTCGTTTTCTCCCAGTATTCACTCTTTCTGAGAACATCTCTTCTATATTGCCAATTATCTCGAAATTCATAAAAATCTTTCAGCTTAGGCATATTAATATTTCCTTCGATTATAGCCCTCCTATATTCTGGTGTATCTTTCGCGAGCCCATCTTCCCTATCATGAATGAAATTCCTAGCTCTCCCAAAATACCCCTTAGCCAATCGAAGCATCTCTTCCTTTGCCGCAGCAATAGAATAATTATCGAGGAAAGGAAGCAATTTGCCTCCAGTCAATGCATAAACTAAATCAGAATCAATAAGTTGATCGGTTTGATTCAGAAAATAAGTGATATCCAAATCACTCAAATATTGAAAAATCTCTTTCCCTTTTTCAATGTTCTTTGAATTATTCTCATCAAGAAAACATCTAGCAAATTCGTAAATATTATGAGTTCCTAAGCAAAGTCCTACTTGGTTAGATTCAAGTTTTTGTTTGAATTTAGTTACTGAGAGCTTATGAATTACATACTCCCATACATTTTGATCAAAATACGCTTTCAATTTTTATAGCTTTCTTCGATTAATTGAAAAGGGGTCGCGTCTGCTCTTGACTCATAGGAATGGTATGGAGAAAGTCTGGGCGAATAAGCTTTTCGATCAAAAAAAGATAGATATGATACCTAATCTTTTGTTTGGAGTTGGCGTCCCCAATCCCGATGAATCGGGATGTTCCACAGTCTTTTAATGCGCCAAAGGCTAACAAACTCGTGTTAAAATGTTTAAAAGACAAAATCTTCCGGGCTTGGCAATGGTAGGCAAATGAAAAAAGAGATTAACCTGCCTATAGAATAATTCCTTTAAAAAATGGCGTCCCCAACCGGATTTGAATCCCGCTTCAGCGGGACGTGAAAGGCTCCGAATCAGGGAAGTGAACAGCTAGTATGCAGCTAACTTCCTAATGTTATAATAGAGTTGGCGTCCCCAACCGGATTTGAACCGGTGCTGTCGGCGTGAAAGGCCGATGTCCTGGACCTGGCTAGACGATGGGGACGCAAAAAAAGCTGAAAGTGGGCCGTGCGCGAATCGAACGCGCGACCAACGGATTAAAAGTCCGCTGCTCTACCGGACTGAGCTAACGGCCCACAATACTAAATTCATGCTAATTTAGTAACATTATTGGCATGCCGTGTCAAAAAAATTATACAGTGGGAAAGGTTCCTGAGACGTATTAATCCCCACTTAAGGCAAATATGTGTTTTTGAATTAGGTCTATTTCCTCTTCATTAGGTGGGTACGGGTAATTCCATTGTTTTTCACCTGGCAGACAATTACCAAAAGGTCTGTTACAGGCAACCTCTCCATCCTCGTCCAGACAACCACCGGTCATAAAAGGGCTTCCTAAATTAATGATTTCCACTATGTCATCTTTTGGTAAGCCAAAGCCTATAATATGCCCATCCTTGTTAAAGATTATGCGAGATCCCTTTATAGACTTTTCTTCTAATAAATAACGTGCAAGCTGTACCCTAAGATAGGATGGCCAGGATGGCTGTTTTCTGTTCTCTAATTTGGAACCCGGTTCAGCAAAAAAAGAAAAGAGATGGTTTACAGCCCCCAAATTCCATGCCCTTTCCATAATGGAAACCATCTCCTGTTCAGTCTCGCCCATCCCCACCATGAGATGGATTCCAACATTTCTTTTACCAAATATCTCAATACCATCCACAACGGTTTGCCAGTATCTCTCCCACGTATGAGGCCCTGATACCCCTTTCCCCCGGTAAAGATCAAAAAGCTCTGGAGTAGCCAGATCGGTAGCTATGCCAATCATATCCGCCCCACTTTCCTTCATTGCTTTAAGATCATCTACCTTCAAGACCGTTGGGCTTGTAAGAATAGAGATCGGTATCGCAGTCTCCTTTTTCAGTCGCTGGGTCATGGCAATGGTATCTCTTCGACATCTACCGTTGGTGATCATGGAAATGCATGTCCGTCTTACATATTTAGGTCCATCATTGACAGCTGCAATAATAGCATCCATGGAAAATAAGGGCCATTGGACCATAATGAATGTTTTCTGGTCATAGGCGCCTGTCCTTCTTTTCGCAAGACCGCAGTATGCACAATTGGCTGCACATCCCTCAGGGTAGTGAACAAGAAGATTTACGCATCTATTTTTTGCCCCTCTATAAAAACGGCCTTTACTAAGACCGAGGGACATAGCTGTTGCACTACTTATCCTTGCATAATCAGGGCTCTGTTTTTTTTCCCTGTTAACCATCTTTTTTCCAAAGCAAGTGAACTATAGTGAACTAAAGCCCGCCTTGGCGCTATGTGCTCTTATCAGCATACTAAATGTATATGCCAGTATGTGCTCCAATCAGCCTATTAAGCCTATAGACCAGGACTGGGCCAGGGTTAAAAATTAAACATTTAAAACGTTTGATTATTGCCTAACTTATTAATTTTAGACATTTTTAACTATTTACCAGATTTTCCTTGGCCTTTACAATTGCCTCTGTCAAGGTTGAAATATTAACACCATAGATCATATCCTCTCTCCAGGCCTCAGAGAGGTGCTCCTCTATCTTTTCTCTCTTTGCTGATGTCCATTTTAGTGATGACTCCAGGAGATTTATATCCTTAGTGGTGGAAAAAAAATCCCCTGTGATAATAATATGCTCAATGGTGCTGCCTGCGAGAGATAGGTATATTTCCAGAAGACCTCCTGGTGTTTTAAACTCACCTATGCCCATCCTTGATCTGGGATGTTTGTGAGAAAAAATCCAATCGGGGTTCGTATACCTCGTATTAATAAGATCTTCTATGCTTTTTTTCTCCCATGTGTCAGGTTCATCCTTTTCAAAGGAAACACCAAATTTCTGGCTGAAAGCGTTTTCTATAGCCTCTATAACACGCTCCATATCGATATCATGACCTAATTGCTCTGTAATCGTGGTCATTCTTTGGCTGAAGCAGTTATAGCCCTTATCGTATAGCTTTAAAGGTGGTTGATTCATAATATTCAGCATTAATGGTATATTGAAGTCAACCAGCAGGCTTGCATGAAATAAAATCGCCTTTTCTGTCTCGAGCGCTGCAGAAAGGCCTGCTATCTTCTTTCCGTCTACCTCGAGGTCATTCTTGGGCCTGAACCCGGCATTAATCCCCAGATCCTGCAGTGCCTTTATCAAGACAGCGCTAAGGGATTCAAATATCCCTCCAATTCCTTTTTTTAAACCAGGTTGGTCGATATCAATACTAAGGCCAAGAGCAACCACCTTTGGGCCCATTATTACTGTCCCGCCACCAGTGCTTCTGCGGTTATATTCAACTCCGCTACTCCTGCACCTATCAAGCCTTAAAGCGGCTTCTATATCTTGGTATTTGCCAACAATAGCTGAAGGCTTAAATATATAAAGGTGTAGTATCGGTGGAGAACCATGCCGGGATAAAGATAGGGGGAGTGTGTCATCAATCGATAGTCCCAAAGCTGTTGAAACAGGATTAAGGGTATCTTTAAACAGCCTCCATGAATCCATTAAGCCTTTGCCCTTTCTTCCTCTGTCCGTTGTATCTCTTGATCGATAAAAGGAAGGAGAGAGTCCCCATGCATAAGGTTGGTGAGCTCGTTTTCAACATCAGTCCCCTCGATAACCAAAATCCATCCCTTTCCGTAGGGATCCTGATTTATGAAACTGGTATCATCCTCTAATTCCTCATTGATCTCGACAATTTCTCCAGAGACAGGTGCGCAGAGTTTGCCGATCCATTTCCTTGATTGAATCTTACCGCAAACCTCTCCCTGCTCAACCTCGTCTTCATCCTCAGGGAGGTCTACAAAAACTATATCGCCTGCTTCCTTTTGAAACATATCATCCATGCCTACAGTAACCCTGTTACCTTCCACTCTTGCCCAACTGTGCTCTTCATGATAGTAAAGCTCATCAGGCATGTCATAACCTTTTATAATAGCCATCTCCTACCTCCTTTAAGATTTTTATTACTGATTGTTGGGCAATAGGGCAATGAGGCCTTTTCTTCAGTTCAGAGGCTCTCAGCCTGGTCTTTTCTATGACTTACCTGCGGGGGAATCTTACCCCCTCCGCATTGCCCCGATATGTCGGGGCCTGCGGTTTCCCCCACTGATAAGTCATGAAAAGTACGGCGGCCTCCGACTCGGCTGAGCTCGTCGCAGGCCACCAATCACTTCAGAAAAGGTCTCATTACCCATAAATAATGGGTTCAATGGTACAACCCTGTGATTACTTGCGTTTCCCTGCTTATCTAAAACGATTTAATCATTTATTACATGAATATCCATAATTCAATAAAAAAAGTACTTAAAGTTATAAGTGCCTAAAGTGTCTAAAGTTTAAACATAGGGAATGCATTAAAATTAGAGCCAAACAAAGTGCTGGATTTAATAATTTGCAAATCACAATGTCTTCAGAAGTATTCGGCATTCTCAAAGACAAATGCATGATTTCTGCAGAAAAACTTCTCGCCGTAACATCTCGAAAAGTTCGGGTAATGCACCTGGATTCCGGCCTTCACGGGAATGACAAATATGCCCAATTTCCGTCATACCTGCACAGGCAAGCATCCAGCAAACGAGCAGCTAATAAACATACCCGGACTTATTGAGAAGACAATTCTCGTCCATTCTTCAAGCGAACTCGCGAATCATTATTGTCACTCATACCCATACCTTTTAACTTTAGGCACTTTCAACTTTCAACTATTTAAATCTCTCTAAGATCGTTCTTGCGTGAAGAGGAAGGCCTTCTGCTTCAGCTAAGGTAACTACCGTATCTTTTAGTGATAAAAGTCCATCCCTGCTAAGATACTGAAAAGTTGGTTTTTTTATAAAATCGTCTACAGATAAACCCGAAAACATTCGTGCTGTCTGACCTGTGGGCAGAACATGATTTGTGCCAGAGGCATAATCGCCTACAGGAATAGGGGAAAATGGCCCCAAGAATATAGAGCCTGCATTTTTAATTTTCTTTAGGGTAACAAAAGGCTCTTTAGTCATTATCTCCAAATGTTCTGGTGCATACTCATTGACAAAATCAATGGCCTGCTCTATATCCCGTGCAATTAGGATATAGGAATGTTTCGTAAGCGATGAGGTAATGATTTCCTTCCGAGGTAATTTGGGCAGTTCTTTGTTTATTTTATTCGAGACCTTCAATGCAAGTTCATCTGAAGTTGTTACAAGAATGGATGCAGCATCTGGATCATGCTCTGACTGGGATAATAAATCTATTGTAATGAAATCTACATTTCCTGTCTTGTCCGCAAGAATCATCCCTTCACTTGGTCCAGCAGGTGAGTCTATACCTACCTGTCCAAATACCATAATCTTTGCAGCAGTAACATATTTATTCCCGGGGCCAACTATTTTATCTACTTTAGGAATAGTTTTGGTGCCATAGGCCATCGAGGCAATGCCCCATGGTCCACCGACCTTAAAAATTTTTGTTGAGCCAGCTATATCTGCAGCAACTATGGTGGAAGGATTTATGGTCATACCCTGATCCGGAGGGGTACAGGCAACAATTTCCTTCACGCCGGCTACTATGGCAGGCAAAATTGTCATCAGGATAGAACTTGGGTAAGCGGCTCTTCTACCAGGTATGTATGCGCCAACTCTTTCTAATGGTGTCATCATCCGTCCAGCTAAAATGCCATCGGCAATATCAATCATCCACATCTCTTTCTCTATCTGGGCACGATGGAACTTAACTATATTTTCTGAGGCAAACTTTAGTGCATCAATTACCTTTGAATCAACATTTCGGTAGGCCTCTTCAACATCCTCCTTTGTTACCTCCATATCCTTTAAGGTAAGACCATGTTTATATTTTTTGTAATGATCTAGGGATACCTGGTCACCATTATCCCTGACATCCAGCACAATTTCCCTTACCTCTTCATAGATGGAGTCAATGTCTTCACTGGATCTTTTCATAATGATACGATATTGTTCAGGTCTTACGTTATCTATCTTCTCTGGTTTTAAGATCATCTTTGAATCTCCCACTATTTTTTGTTATTTGTTTTATTACGCCGCAGACTGCACCCGACATCCATTTTTAATTAATTTTTTGTAACTACTCAGCCACCAAGACACTAAGACACTAAGATTAAAAAATTATTCTTTTAATACCCTCTTTAATGAGAGGCACATTAAAATTAATAAGAAAACCAAGGCGCTTCCCAATCAATTTTAGATGGCTGAGTATTTGTGCTTCCCATACAGGATTCACCTCGTCCACAGCTTTCAGTTCACAAATAATAAGCTCTTCCACCAAAACATCCAAGCGTAAGCCTTCGTTAAAGGTTATTCCATCATATATTATTGGGATATCTACTTGCCTTTGATATTTTAACCCCCGCTTAGAAAGCTCATGACAAAAACAAACTTCATAAACCTTTTCAAGCAAACCTGGCCCTAATGTTTTGTGGACGGCATATGCGGCATCTACTATTTTTCTTGCAATGCTTTCTTCCTTTTCAGATAAGGGGGTAAAACTCATATTTATCCTTTGTGTCTTTGTGTGTTAGTGGCAACCTGAACAGTTACAATTTTTTTATCTAAATAGGAATAAAATATCTTTTGTTTCATATACTTTTAAGGATTATACTATAACATAATTTGTAACTACGCAGGTTGTCAGAATCACTGTTCAAGCCTGCCCGCCAGACGGCAGGCGTGAACCCCTGAACTTTGAACCTTAGTAGTAACTTTTATATACCAACAATGATAGACCGATGTCTGTGGTAAAATCAAACTTCTTACTAAAATCATCGAGTAGTTGGGCAGCAAAAAGCCAGGCCACTCACCATTTTACCATTCAACAATTTAGCTAATCAATGATGAGAGTTAGCAATGCTGAGTAGTGATACCCTAAAAAATGTTCCTGAAGGATCAGGGGTTTATCTCTTTAAGGATAAATCGGGGAAGATACTTTATATTGGCAAGGCCAAAAACTTGAATAAACGTATCTATTCCTACTTCAGCAAGGGCAGTAATCAGCCCTATAAATTATCTCTCCTTCTTAAGGGTGCCCACAAGATAGACCATATAGAAACCGCAACAGAAAAAGAGGCATTGATACTCGAAGGAAATCTTATAAAGAAGTATCGACCCAAATATAATGTAATGTTAAAGGATGATGCTAATTATCCCCTCCTTAAGCTGGATATCAATACCAAGTATCCTCGCTTGATTATTGTAAGAAGGATGAAAAATGACGGAGCGCTCTATTTTGGTCCTTTTACATCCGCTTCAGCAGTACGCTCTACCCTGCGCCTGATAGGGCCTATTTTTCCTTTACGAAAATGCACCACAAAGGGAATCCCTAAGAGATCAAGACCATGTCTAAATTATCAATTAGGCAGATGCCTTGCGCCATGTTGCTTGCATGTAAGGGTAGAGGATTATCAAGATATAGTGGATCAGGTCAAGTTATTTTTAGAAGGGCGCAGCAAAGAATTGATTTCAAAATTAAGGAAAATAATGCAGAAGGCCGCAAAGGAACTTAATTTTGAAAAGTCTGCCAGGATAAGAGATCAAATCAGGGCTGTTGAAAAAACAGTGGAACGTCAAACCATGGTCTCCACAGGAATGAAGGATCAAGATATTATAGGAATATCGTGCCATGGTAACGAGGCAGGGGTTGTAATACTCTTGGTGCGCAGTGGTTATATGGTTGGAAGTAAAAATTATGTCATACATTATAAATGGGAAAATCCAGGCGAAGTATTCGAGGCCTTTCTGAAACAATACTATAGAGATAAGGAATTTATCCCTCCTGATATAATTCTATCGGATCCAATAAATGATAAGCTGTTAATCTCTGCATGGCTGACTGGGAAGGCCGGAAAAAAAATTTCTATTTCTGTTCCCGTAAGGGGAGATAAGAAAAAACTTGTCAATATGGCCATGATAAATGCGAAAAATATTCTTCTAAAACGGCAGAAAATGGACCATGGTGCCACCCTTGACGAAGCGAGATTCGTGCTTAAACTTAAACGAAGGCCTGAACACATAGAAGGAATAGATATATCCAATCTGAAAGGTGATCTCGCTGTCGCTTCTTTAGTAACCTTTGTTGAAGGCCTGCCGCAGAAGTCTTGTTATCGTAATTACAGGATAAAAGAAGTAAAGGGAATAGATGATTATTCCATGATTGCAGAGGTAGTTAAAAGAAGGCTGAAAAAGGGTAAAACACCTGATCTATTTGTTATAGATGGAGGAAAGGGTCATCTCTCTGTAGTACTGAAAATTATAGATACCCTAGGTCTTGTGTCTCCACTAGAAGCTATATCTATCGCAAAGGCTGATAAGGGAAAACCAGGAGCCATAGATAAAATATATCTTTCAAACAGGAAAAACCCTCTTATCCTTGCCAGAAATCATCCAGTGCTTTCTTTGCTCATGCGCATCAGGGATGAGACACACAGGCGAGCGGTAAGTTATCATCGAAAAAGGAGAAAAAAACGGTTAACAGAATCTGAGCTCGACATGATTCCTGGCATAGGAGAAAAAAGAAAAAAGGTATTGCTCAAATATCTAGGCGATCTTCAATCCATAACCAAGGCAAAAGTTCCAGACCTGGAGAGAATCCCAGGAATCAGTCATGTAATAGCTAATACTATCTTTGATTATTTTATCAAGAAATACCCATAGAACGTCTTTCAAAAGCAGTTACCAAAATTTAAATTTAAAACGTAACTACCCAGGTATCTTGCCACAAAGACACCAAGACTGTAGAATTATTCTTTATTATAGCTTTTTCAATCCCGATAAATCGGGATTGAAATTATTGAGAAAACTCCGTTATTCAATTTATATTTATCTCCTCTTTGGGTCCCCGCCTGCCGGATGGCG
>Ga0209986_10004830_pt1 | contig 11340 bp, 6 predicted proteins | sample BlataG_FD_183168 | JGI IMG/M metagenome (GOLD analysis project Ga0209986, IMG submission 183168) | Deep subsurface microbial communities from Black Sea to uncover new lineages of life (NeLLi) - Black_00105 metaG (SPAdes) (version 2) | ecosystem: Environmental > Aquatic > Marine > Oceanic >...
TGTTCGTTATCGGTCTCGTCTTCGCAGTCCGTTTCTGGGTCATACGCGGGTTGGATGCCCCCATGTGGGGCGATTCGTACCAACACACCATGATCGCCCAACTGCTGGTTGATAATAATGGGCTGTTAAACTCATGGGAACCGTATGTTCCATATTACAGCATTACTGTACATTTTGGGTTCCATACAGCGGTGGCCGTACTAGCTTGGATAACTCGAATGAATTCAGTTACAGCCACCCTACTAAGCGGTCAAATACTTAATGTACTGGCCGTTCTTGCTTTAATTCCTCTGGGAATACGATTCAGCCGTCGCAGCCGATGGGCTGGAATTGGAGTTGCGATCGTTGCAGGTTTGCTATCAACGATGCCAGCCTACTATGTCAATTGGGGTCGTTACCCCCAATTGGCCGGTCAGGTAATATTGCCAGTAGCTATGTGGCTTCTTTGGGAAGCTGCTAGCGAACACCCGAAGATAAAGACCAAATCTGGACATTCCATCAGGGTTGGGATTACCTTACTAACGAGTCTAGTAATAGCAGGAATGCTGCTTAGCTACTATCGAATGGCTTTCTTTTTTATAGCATTTGTTATTGCCTGGGTAATCATTTGGGGCATCCCGCGCTGGAGATTAATATTAAGTGCTTCGATTGAGGTCTTCGTTCTTTTAGCATCGATCGCTGTGATGAGCCTCGTGCTTGTCCTACCTTGGATAATCAAGTTGACCGGAAGCAATCTCGCAAATGCGGTTGAATCAGGAGTCAAAATAAGCTCTCCCTGGATAAGTGTGCTAGCCGATTATCAAGTATGGCGTGATCTGACAATTTATTCTCCCTCAGCAATTCTATTTCTAAGCATCATCGCATTGGCATGGGCATTCCTCCGCAAAAACTGGGGTTTATTTATCCTGCCTCTGTGGTTTCTGGTGTTATCCGCATCTATTGCGGGGCGGTTATTCCACTTGCCCGGTGCATACTTGATGCAAAACTTTGCTATCATCATCGCAATGTATATCCCAATTGGTCTGCTAGTCGGTTGGTTGATTGATGATGCCAGTCGCGCTATAGAAACAAGATTTAAAAAAAATGGTGCTTTGCTAATATTCCTTTGTATTTCTCTATTGGCGGTTTGGGGAGTGTGGAACCTCCACTCTATTTCCAAACCTGATAAATTCGCCCTAGTGACACGACCTGATATGCACGCTATGAAATGGATTCGCGAGAATATATCAGAGGGAACAAACTTTCTAGTCGAGGGATTCCGCATTTACAGCGGTAGGACCGCTGTCGGCTCAGATGCAGGGTGGTGGATATCATTGCTCACAATAAGGGAAAACAGCATGCCCCCCCAATACGCTTTGATGAACGAGAGACCTTCACCTCCGGATTACTCTCATAACGTCATACAACTAGTAACTGATCTAGAAAATGTCTCTCTAGCATCTACAGAAGGGATTCAATTGTTATGCGACAACCGGATTACCCACGTTTACTTAGGTCAAGGACAGGGTAAAGTAGGAGCTGGAGCTCAGCAGTTGTTCGCACCAGAAGAACTTATTGAGAATCCGTTTTTTGATTTAATGTATAGACAAGACAGAGTTTACATTTTTGCTCTCAAACAGGATTATTGTGGGGGCAACGTATGAAAGGACTACTCCGGACTTTTCTTATTGGAACCTTGCTTATATTTTTATCGGTATTATTATTAGAGGGGCTACGCTTTATCACGGCAGCATCTTTCAATACACAAGGGTTGGCAACTCGTTGGGGATTTATCGCGGGCACTTTAATCCTCGCTCATGTAACCCAGACCTCAAGGGGTGGTATTGCTCTAGCGATATTGGGATTAGTGACGGGATTTATCTATGCACTTACATTTTCTACCATTGCAGCCTGGTTGCTCCTGAGTGTAACGTATGCCCTGCTAATGTGGATTGCTTGGAGAATGTCGATAGGTCGAAGCCTGTTGGGTAAGTTGATTATCTATTCCATATTAGCGTTACTCGCCGGCTCAATCCCAACAGCTCTTGAACAAATAGAGTCTAGATTTTCTGAGGAAGAATTCTTCACCGCCCTTCAAGCTCTGGAAATGGCATTCATTTGGGGGTTTCTTGCGGTTATTACAAACACGTGGGAGCAATCGGCTGGAGAACGGACTCAACCCACTCAGAAGATCAAACTAGCGCCTTTTGGTATAGGAATATCTTTCCTGATCATAAGTGGATCGTTTATTGTGGTGAAAGCATACCAACACAGTTTTTACCCAGATACAGCACCAAGATTTAACGGGATAAGCTCAGCATCTCCTTACATTTGTGGAGAGACTCTCGAACAGCAAATCGAAACATATTCTGGTGAGGAAATATTCAATCAAATCCTCGAACTGGTAGAAGCGAATCCCAATAAAGAAAGTCCAGAATTTGGTATGTTAGCACTCGGGCATAAGGAATCGGATTGGGCATCTCGGTTTCGAGACAGCCTTCTTGATGAAGCCCGTCATGGGCGTTTCACTCAACCAAACAACAGTGTAAAATTCACCCAATATCAAGCAGCACTGCGTGTGTATTATTACTCTCGTATGCGAGAGGCGTTTCCCGAGCTATTCTCGTCAAGCGAAAATCATGAAGTTCGGGAATGGTTTGAAGCCATAAACCAGCGCACTCATACGGTAGAATGGGTAGATTGGATGTACGCACTTGCTCTCAATAAAAAACCGGAAGGACCTTACGAAAATCAAGAAATTGGTGCCGGTCTGCTTGCGCTACTCGAAACCGAACATCTAGGCGACCCGAAGCTCTCGGTAAATAACCGTGCTTACCTGGCCGAAAATCCGCGTGGTTGGGTAGCCCGTTTCCGGAATTCAGATGACGCGGCAGTATACCAACCGGAATGGATAAACAATGCATTCTTCCAGTCTTTGTACAGGCGAGAAGTTAATATCGACAATCTAACACTATCATTTAAGTGGCTATCATTACTAGCCATTCCAGATGGTGCTCCTCTAAGATACAACCATATCGGCTCTGCGGTGCTGGGGGATACTTTATACCAAGGCGCCGGTTTACTAGAAGACAAAAATGCCTTGTGGGTTGCTGGTAGGTCGGTGGATTATCTCTTATCAAAAGGAGGATATCTTCAAGCACGGCCTAACGTTGAAACCCCACAAAAATTTAATGGGTCGTCACCAGGATGGGGGTCATGTCTTCTCTACGGAGATTCGGGGCTTCCTAACCAGGTAGGACCTTTAGCTCCAGATAAAGTCGTCTTTCGTGATGGATGGGCAGAAGATTCCGTGTATATGCTCATTAATTTGCGATTCACCGGCTGGCACCGCTATAAAGCTACAAACTCCATCACGTTAATATATCAAGGTGGACCGCTGGTTGCTGAAAATACTAAGACTCAACCTTTCCGCTGGCTGCCAACTGGACGAAGCCTATTCCGCGACAAGCGCATCCCCCGGGAAAATCTGAATGGTTTATTGATAGAAAAAACTGGCTTGAGTGCTGTTCTTAACAACTTGACGGGAATCGGCAGTTCTTGGGCTCAGGATCCACCATTCTACACAAAGGTAGAAAAGTTCGAGACCTCCCCGGAGGTGGACATCAGCCACACGATACTAGAAAACTGGCATGATTGGGAACATGATCGGATCATACACTTCCATCATGACGGACCAATTGTTGTCGTAGATGAAGCAAGAGGCCCAAAAGACCAACGAGCTGCAATCTCATGGCATGTAATCGGTCGTAACTTGAGCAATGATCATCGTATTCAATTAACTGGTGGTGTGTACCCGGCTGAGATGCTCATGATAACCAACGAGTCCGAAAAGGCACAACTTAACATTAAAAAACACGCTGATGAGGGCGAAAACTTGGAAGTACAATATCTTATAGAAACAAGCGGTCGACTGTCTCTTATCACCATCTTTTTGGTCGACGATTGGATAGGCGCAGATGCATCTATTAACTATGAAACTGGACAACCTGTATTGGAGATTGTCAAAGTGAATAAATTTTACCAACAGCCTTTAGAATTCGATAATTAAGTACCTTCCTATCATGGGTCGACCTCTGTGTGTGTGTTACTTTGGCACTTTTCGTTCTGAGTACTCTCGGAACCAAATTATGATCGAGGGACTTCGACGTAACCAGGTGATTGTGCTCGAATGTCATGAAAAATTATGGTATGGCATCGAGGACCGGGTACAAGCTGCTAGTGGAGGTTGGCTAAAACCAAAATTTTTACTGCGGGTAATTACAGCGTATACTCGTCTATTGAGACGTTATCTAAATGTGGGCGATTACGATGTGCTCATTGTCGGATATCCCGGTCAGCTTGATGTCTTCCTGGCACGCTTGCTTAGCTGGTTGCACTGTAAGCCACTTGTTTGGGATGTGTTCATGTCAATATATTTAATATCAGTTGAACGAGGCCTAGACCAACACAGCAGACTGACATTGAACCTGATCCGCAAATTTGAAAGTAAGGCACTCAAACTACCTGATAGGTTGATTCAGGATACAGCAGAGTATATAGCCTGGTTTGAAAAAACATACGGTTTATCGAAAGAATGCTTCCGCTTAGTCCCGACAGGCGCTGATGACCGAATATTTCGCCCTTTGCCCCCAAAAAAGCGTGACGATGGGATATTACGTGTGATTTACTATGGAACATTTATCGCCAATCATGGCGTCGAGTATATTATAGAAGCAGCACATTACCTTGCCCATGAAGAAAATATCCACTTTGAGTTGATTGGCAATGGTCCAGAAAAAGAAAAAGCCTCTGAATTAGCCGAAAAATACGATCTAAGAAATTTGACATTTATCGACTGGTTAGACCAATCTGAATTAGTAAAACGAGTAGCACAGGCTGATTTATGCCTCGGAGCTTTTGGAAACACCCCGCAATCGGTGATGACTGTACAAAACAAAATTTTTGAAGGATTAGCGATGGCGAAACCAGTCATCACTGGCGATTCTCCTGCGGTAAGACAGTTCTTGGAACACAGGGTGCATGTCTATCTTTGTGAACGCGCCAACGGAAAATCCTTAGCCAATGCAATCCAAACAATACTGGACGATTTGGCGTTACGAGATAAAATAGCTCACAATGGACACATAATTTTTACGAAGCGATACGATTTGTTCCATATCGGTCAACGATATGCCAGTCACCTGGAAAGTCTTATCTCCGATTTTAGGTAATAGAGCTATGGTGAAAATTTAGAAATACATATCTTTTTGGTTTTTTTTTATCCAAGGTTTCTTAGCTGCAAAACCTTTTAGATTTTAGAACGATATGCGGATTTTATTCTTATTGACTCAAGACTTGGAAAGCCCATCAGGGCTAGGTCGATACCTACCATTAACTAAGGAATTGGTTAAGCTAGGACACACAGTTAACATATCTGCCTTACACTCGAATTACGAATCTCTAGGGCAATCTAATTGTGAAATTGAGGGCGTGCAGGTGAATTATGTAGCGCCCATGCATGTTAGAAAATCCAGCGATCAGAAGAGTTTCTACTCTAACCCTGAGTTACTTGCGGTAGCATCCCGTGCAACCTGGGAACTGAGCTGGAGTGCATTACATACGCAAGCTGAAGTCGTTCATATAGCCAAGCCTCACCCTATGAACAGCATAGCTGGATTACTAACAAGATTTCTTCAGAACCGTACGCTTTATCTTGATTGCGATGATTATGAGGCTGGATCAGGGAACTTTCAAAACAAGTGGCAACAAAAAGGGGTGACCTTTTTCGAAAAGCAGGTGCCTAAATACGTAAAAATGGTAACTACGAATACAATGTTCATGAAAGAAAACCTGACTCAATGGGGAGTTCCACCAGAGAGGATTGTTTACTTGCCCAATGGAGTTGACCGGGAGCGGTTCTCCCATATAGACCCAGCCAAAGTGGATACACTACGGAGAGAATTTGGGCTGGAGGATAAAAAGGTGGTCGTCTACATAGGCACATTAAGCTATGTTAGCCACTCTATCGGTCTAATTATTGAGGCCTTTCGCATTGTTAGACAAACAATACCAGATAGCAAATTACTCCTTGTTGGAGGCGGTGAGGATATTGAAAAGCTTCAAAGACAAGCAAGTGAGTTCGGCATAAGCAACGCTGTCCATTTTTGTGGTCGCGTAACTCCTGATATCGTACCCCAATATTATGCACTGGCAGATGTTTCTGTCGACCCTGTCTATGATAATCCAGCAGCGCGTGGCCGGTCACCGCTAAAGCTTTTTGAGAGTTGGGCGTGTGGAGTACCATTTGTCACCGCTGATGTGGGAGATCGGCGCCAATTGATGGATGAGCCGCCAGCGGGATTGTTATCAAAACCCGGCGACCCAGATTCTCTGGCGGCAGAAATCATCAGAGTTCTGGATAGCCAAGAGCTCTCTACATCGCTGAAGCAACGCGGCTTGGAAAGAATGAAGATTTATTACTGGGATGTATTAGTTAAGAGAGTTGAAAAGGTTTATCTGGACGCCAGTCAAGATATAGGATAGCCAAAGGAAAAAACCATCACCAATATTGTAATCTGAAATTTTGAAGAAAGAACTTGATTTTCAATCTCAGGTAAAATTTTAACAGGTATTATGACTAGAATTGCCATTTTAGGGGCAGGGATCGCTGGGCTAAGCTCTGGTTGGCTTCTTAAAAAAGAAGGCATCGATTTTGTCATTTTGGAGAAGCAGCCATATGTCGGAGGTTTAGCACGCAGCTTCGAGTGGCATGGTTTCAACTGCGATTTCGCAGCTCATCGCCTTTTCACTTCAAACGAATCAATCCTACAGCAAATGCTCAATCTGGTTCCTATGGGCAGACATGTCCGGCGGAGCCGCATTTATCTAAAAAAGCACTGGATGCGCGATCCGTTGGACGTGATTGAGTTGGGGTTAAAACTATCCTTCATTGAACGGTTGAAAGCAGCTTGGTCGTATATCAATCGACCCCAAAGTCTATCCGAGGGCAACTTTGAAAATTATGTCGTCCGTCGGTACGGAAAATCTCTTTACAATTTATTCTTTCAGCCATATACAGAAAAACTGTTTGGAATTCAAGGCGATCAAATCTCGGCACTGTGGGCGCGTCAAAAGGTAAGGTTGGCAAATCCGCTCGACCTGCTGCGAGAAAACACCAAGACCAAATTTCAATACTTCTACTACCCCATTCGTGGAGGTTATGGAGCAATCGCAGACCAGTTTTATCAAGAAATCCGGGATCAGGTGATTCTCGAGTCGACTGTTACAGAACTAAAAACAGCGGGAGGTGTGGTCTCCCACGTGATTTACCAAAGAGATGGTGAGGAAATTAAGCTACCCGTAGATGCAGTCATTTCCACACTGCCAATGAGCGTTAACGCTCAAATGCTTGGAACAAATTTCCAATTGCAATACCAAAAAGTTGACGCGGTTTACCTTTTGGTAAATAAACCATTGGTATCCGACTACCATTGGATCTATTTCATCGACAGCGATATTTCAATCAACCGCCTGGTTGAGTTTAAGAACATGAGCCCTGTAGATACCCCTCCTACAAGGACTGTTCTGTGCGCAGAAGTTACCCAGCACCACGAACAGGTAATAAATAAGGTCGGTGATGATCTAGAACGGGTTGGGCTAATCAGTCGATCTGATATACTGGACACGAAAGTTGTACATGAAAACTATGCCTATCCGGTATATAACCAGAACTATGAGGATGTATTAAACGAGGCTTATGAATTTTTCGACCGGTTTAAGAATTTCCATCAGCTAGGTCGTGCTGCCGAGTTCCGCCATCGCGAAGTGGATGACAATTTTGAAACCGCTCTCCAAACAATCCAGCAAATCAAGCAGAGCATCCCGCTTGCCGTCGAAAAACCTCTCGAAGAGATACCGATGATTGAAAAAGCCAAAGGTGCACAGATTTATGCCGTCATCCTCACATACAACCATTATAAAGATACTAAAGAATGCCTTGAGACTCTGTTCCATTCTGATTACAAAGATCTGAAAGTCGTCATTGCCGATAATGGCTCGAGTGATAATACACCCGAATTAATTCGCCGGGATTTTCCGATGGTTCACGTCATTGAAAACAGACAGAACTTGGGAGTTCCGGCAGGATACAATATCGGCTTCCAGTATGCACTTACGAATGGGGCAGATTATATTCTCATGCTCAATAACGATACTGCTATCCCTCCTGACATGGTCACAAAGCTAGTTGATGTAGCGGAAAAAGATCAAAATACCGGTATCGTTATGCCCAAAGTCCTTTTCTATGGGAGTAAAGATCAAGTTTGGTCGAGCGGGGGACGCTACCGTGCCTTTCCGCCAGCTATCTTGATGACAGACAAGAGATATACCTCAGACGATTCTGTGCGCTTGGTTGAATATGCGCCTAGCTGTGGTCTTTTAATTCATCGACGTGCATTCGAACGAGCAGGTCTCTTTGATCCTGGTTATTTCTTCCTATTCGATGATTGGGATTTCTCCGAGAGAGTTCGGGCGCACGGCTTAAATATCTGGTACACCCCAAGTACATTTATGTGGCATAAAATTTCCAAAACCACCAAAGGTCCCCGTTCACCACTTTTTTGGGAGACATCTGGCGCCAGCATCGCTCGTTTCTACCGACGACACGGCAGACCGGTGTGGCTTTCCCTACCCCTTCATATAGGATACGTCATGCTGCGTGAATTCTTGTGGAAGCGCAATTGGCAATACTTACCAGATTATTGGCGGGGAGTGATAGCAGGGCTTCAAAAACCACTCGGGAGCATTCCAGCGGGTAATACAGATAAACTATCCAGGTTATCAAGATAGCTTCAAAGTATCTGCACTCTGATTCACAAAGGAGTAATTCAGAAATTCATGGAAAGAGTTAATTGCGACTTGTGTGGTTCTAACGATCCTCACCCTTTGTTTGACCGCATTGATCGTTTCACCGATAACGATTTTAAGTTCGTCAAATGTGCACAATGCGGTCTTATCTATTTAAATCCTCGCCCTACGCAATCAGAGATTGTTGAATATTATCCGGACAATTATGAATCTTATAAATTACTGGATTATGACAATTCATCAATCCAAAATTGGCACATCCAACGCATGTTACAAACGCTGTTGGATTTTGTGGAAAAATTCGTTAATGTACGCGGCCATTTATTAGATATTGGCTGCGCGACTGGCAGGTTTTTAATCACCGCAAGGGATCGCGGTTGGGAAGTAAAAGGCGTTGAACTCGTTGAAAAAGCAGCACAGATAGCCAGGCAAGAATATCTTCTGGATGTTACTATTGGATCCTTCGAATCTGTTTCATTACCAGAAAATTACTACGGCGTTATCACACTTTGGGATGTGCTTGAGCATCTTCCTAGTCCTAGGACTACCCTTGAAAAAGCACACCGTTTCCTCAAAGACAATGGGGTCCTTGTTTTTTCAATCCCCAATCTTAAAAGTTTTGATCGGTATCTATTCGGTGCTGCCTGGATTGGATGGGATGCCCCCAGGCATTTTACATTGTATTCGGAAAGTGAACTTAATCAATTGTTCAAGGATATCGGCTATATACTCATCGAGAAAAAGTGTATCACAGGAGGGAAAGGGACTTTTTTTCTGAGTATGGACCTGTTATCCGATCAGAATAAAGCGTTTTCAATGTTCAGGATATTCGATCCAGTAATCTCGGTAATATTATGGCCGTTCCGTCAGGTCTCTTATAAATTAGGTAGAGGACCAATTATTACTTATGTAATCCGTAAGAACAATAAGTTATAATTTGTTTCGCCTCTTTTCAGAAATATCACGATGAGGTGTACCTTTGGGGGAAAGGGTCCTTCCATACAATCTTCTAATTTAAATTTCAAGATATCCTGAATATTTTGTTTGATCAATAAACCCCTTTAAATCGTTAAGATTCTCAATAAAATCGGATAGATCGTCTGGAGTTGTCTTCACTAGATCAGTTTTCACGCGTGCATTTGTTATTCCCAAAAAGTCAGAAATTTTATCTACTGTGTTTTGATGCTTTGTTCCATCGCTTAGATCATCTTCATAGAACAAACGAAGATATGGCAACTCTTTCAAGATCTGTTCCTCCAACTCATTCAATCGATCAATAAATCTCAGTTCCGTCATGAGCTTATCCATGTCTACATTCATCCACTTCTGCTCTTGCGCCCCTTCAATCCTCTTATGGTGGAATTTCTTCCTGTAAACAGCGTATAGAACAGAAAGAGCCTGACGTAGGATATTTCGGCGTTTTAGACTGATAATCTTATATCCTTCGTTATTCAATTCCATCATATACTCAAGAGGGTTGTCAACACCTTGAATCTCGAAGTGACTCACTAATAGTTTAAATCCATAAACGTCTTCCCTGGTAAGAGCTTCACAGCATTTTATGTAAAGCTTAGGGAAGAATACTTTTTTACCCCACAATTCATAATTGCAATAAATATAAGGGTGGGAATTGAGTAAATCTACCAACAAATTACTTCCTGACCTACCATATCCAAAAATGATGAATTTAGTCGAAGGTATCCGTTTTGGTCTTACCATATACGTGGAATAGATAAATACTTCTTTTAGATAACCTTTGTAGCTCGTTAATTTCATTTACCAACTTCGGGCTGAGAAATCGTAATATCCAAATTTGAATTTCAAAATTGTCAATAAATCACAAGTATTTTTATGTAGAAGGCACAGATTTACATATTATCCGGCTTTGATCGTATTTGTTCCTTTGGATTTTACTGATACGAATCGAAATCGACTCTGGTCAAGAAATAAATCCATGGGATTAGATATTAAATACATAAAAACCAACTTCCTCTTACGTATGGTTTCAAGTAAATGGATTTTTATTTCTAATTCTCAATCAATTTTACAGCAAGCTTAAGAAGTAATCCCAAACATTACTAAGGCAAGCTTAAGTCACCTAATTCAATTGTATCCCCTCGGTCCGAATCTTCTACTGTGATTATCGCCAGATTCCCATCAAAAAACGTTCGAGCAGGTATCTGGGATCCATTTATGGTAAGTATAATAACAGCATAACGACCCGGTTGGATGTTGGTGAACATGAACTCACCATTGCGCTCATCTACCTCAGCCTGTGGTACTTCCCCAACTACAAAATTGGGTATTGTCGCTGGGCCTGCACCCTCCAATTCGAGCGGCACTAAGAATATCGCATCATTTGGATCTGGAAGCATTATCATTGGATCCATGACATTCAATAATCCGTGTATGGATACGGTACCCGGCTCAGATGTCTTGAATACGTATGGCTCCAGCGTTGGCGCAGGACCAGGTTGACCTGTGACCTGGATATCT